>Ga0209092_10001763_pt1 | contig 20590 bp, 20 predicted proteins | sample FraStrMetagenome_FD_187446 | JGI IMG/M metagenome (GOLD analysis project Ga0209092, IMG submission 187446) | Marine eukaryotic phytoplankton communities from Arctic Ocean - Fram Strait ARC3M Metagenome (SPAdes) (version 2) | ecosystem: Environmental > Aquatic > Marine > Oceanic | place: Fram... | reverse complement strand
TAGACCGTAGACTGAATCAAACGTATGATGACGTAATTACATAATCATATATACTGACTCAATCTTAGCGCTGCCAATATTTATCAAGTAAGTATCATATCTCCTATAATAGATATCTTTAATAAATCTTGTCTCTACCCACTTTTCATCAATTTATCGAATAACAACGATAAATCAAAACATCAATTGAAATCTTCCAAATAGAATGGAAGATACACAAAGACCTTTGTCTTAACTCAACTAAAAAACTTTTTTTTCCCACCCTCCATTCCCCTCAAGGCAAGATAACAAAATTAGATACACTTAGGAAGATTAGATATTTAACTTAATTAAATATTCTGCATACCATAAATACTTTATGTCCTACATATTAATATTTTAATATCTTAGCCATCTTACACTTCAACGGCCAACATACATACGAGCAAGGCGCAAGGCTTAAAACGGCTCCCGTTTTAGTATAGATTTTGACTATTTTATTTTATGATCTCTTTTGAAATAAACAGGGAACATTGAACTCATTTTTTTAACATGTTGAAGACTAGATCCGCTAATCTCTCAAAATCTGAAATTTCCAAATAAATTTGACCACTGAGACGACAAATAAACACGTTGGTTCCGTTGAAATTCTGCAATGGCTCAACTTTAATGCATATGTTATGAGTTTCATCCAGCTCATTCTCCATCTTTCGTATCTCATATTCGTTTTCTGATGGTAAAATCACATCAGCCATTACTGAAAGCATCTCAATAGGAGCTATCAATGAAGTACCCCATCGACGTGCACACAATTTAGCTCCGTTGATTACAATATCATGATTATATTTTCGAATAGTGGGAAACCCTCCCATTTCTTCACAGAACGAAAATGCAGCTGGTATACTAGCGAAAGCTGTATAATCCTTTGTTCCAGTATAAGCAAATCGCCCTGGAAAAGAGCGCAATCCAGAACTTCCAATAACTGGAGGGGAAAGTGCTTTCATGTCTTGATGCTCAGCTTTTGCCCATAGAAAAGCGCATCCTTTTGGAGCAAAACACCACTTGTGAAGGTTTCCAGTGTAATAATCAGCCCCAAGATTCTCCACATCAATTTCTAATAATCCTGGAGCATGCGCACCATCGATTATCACAAGAGAATTCGGATTTTCTTTGCTTGTTTTACATATTTTGATTAAACTTTCTATTGGAAGCACAATGGCTGGAATGCTTGTAATATGTGAAAAGACACATGCCTTGATGTTTTTCCTTGTTTTCAATACTTTTTCCACCGATTTTAAAATTGTGTCTTCATTTTCAATCGGAAAATCAACCTGCACGGTAACAATTTGTATTTGTTGAATTGAAACCATCCAATCCAAGACTTCCTTTACCATATTATACGCAGTGGACAATATTAATATACAATCCCCAGCAACGAGGTTTGTGACACATAGACCTCTCAAAATAGAGTTTATAGCGGCGCTTGCATTTTCAACCAACACTAGATCATCTACATCTGTAGCATGGATAAGATTCGCGATCGCTTCACGCGAACGCTTTAAATGTGTAAACAAATCAACTTTAAACCATTTATCTGGATATCCTTCGGCCTGTTTAAAAAAAGAATCTTGAGCTTCCTTAACAGCTTTTGGTACCACCCCAAAAGATCCATGATTAAATTGAACAAGATCCGGAGAAAGATAAAAAAGTTTCTTTGCGTTATGCCCAAAAGATGTCATAGTGATGTTTCTTCAATGGAAGCACCATAATATACAGCGCTCTCTAGAGAGTAAAGAAATATTCGAGGAAATCGGCCAAGTAGAAACACTACTAATTAATTACGAACTATAGGACACAAAATAAATGCTTTGTGCTTTCACGTGAGCAAAAAAATTGAATTCTACGCTTTTACAAATATCCAAGTGTCGTTTGTTTTTATTTTTTCAATTCTAATGTCTTGATGCAATCGCTGACAATGTTATAAGAAGCATAAATACTGGAAAAGTGATCAATCGCGAAGGTTCAAATTGGTCTGCATGAATGCTTCGTGGTTCATTAATTTTTTCCCTTTCCTAAAAAAATTATCATTTGCTTAACTTTCATCTTTTCAATGTTTAACAATACTAATAATAATACATTCACAGAGTTATCTCTTAGAATCAGGTCAATATTTAATTTCACAATGATAAACATTGTAAAGTTATGCTCAAAATTTTATAGATATGCTTGTTTCGTTTCATAAAAAATGTTTTATTTGAAACAATCATACTGCTTTCATGCTCAAAGTTTCTGACCATAATGGATAAAATAGTGTGTCAAATCTTAAATCAAATTTCTTTCAGAATCTCTGAGAGAGAGAGAGAAAAAAGGTAGAATGCCAATCATTTTGTTGTTGAAATTATCAAGGGAATGCAGGCAGAAGAAGAAACTTCAAACAAAACTGGGTTGCAAAGTCACATAATGAAAGACGATTTGTGCCATAAAATTGAAAAGTATTTTCATGTATATGAATCAAGCACGACTTAGTATGGTACTGCTTGATTACATACTATACGATGAGCGAGTAGAAACAGCAGATATTTCGATCAGATTTTATTCTAGATTACTATTTAGAAGAAAACAAAAAGTGCGTTCTTTTTATATGATAAAAATATGTTCGTAGAAGAATACACTAACACATCAAATTAGATATATTGAGTACAGTAGCTTCCGGAAGAAATACTTCTTGAAATCTACATCTAAAACATACTAGTTTTAGACTCCGGAAAAATGATTTTCACCTCGCCATACAATTTTAAACCACGTGTTTGAAAGTTGACAGGACAAACAAATCTATCCTCACACGCGGAAGTCAATTAAGAAGTGTCATCGAGCTCATCATCATATTACCTGTAAGCATCAATCCGACGCTATCTTTGCTAAAAGATACCCCTTTATCTATCAATATCTTATTATGTCAAGCGGAGCGAACCCTATTTCTGCAGTACCTCCCTCCTTACCTGCATCACATGTTAATACAACGACAGCAGACCTTACGATGACTGTTGCTCCTTCGAACGTCGAGCCTGCCCATGCTATCACGAATGCAATACCAAATCATCAATCTTCAAACCCTTCCATTTCGACGTCCACACCCGCTGCAAATGCAGTAGCTACAACTTCTCAATCATCACAGCAGTCTCAGCAAGCCTTGCAGCAACAAATCCAATTACAGCTACAGGCTCAGCTACAGGCACAATTACAGGCAGCTGCGGAGAAAGGGCAAAAGGCAAATATCACTCCAGAACAAATTCAGGTAAGAACATTTATCATGATTCTGTTTGCTTGTCTCAGATGTTACTTCAATAAAAAGAATCTTTGTATGATTCATTGTTTGGTGGGCTCGATGAATTAATTGACATCTGTTCATTGATGTCTTCTATTTCTTGTCATCACTGCGTGTTTCACATCATTGTCAACACACAAAAAGAGTGTCATGCCTAGTTTTTTATTCTTTCACAACTGGACGTTAAGATGTTTTTTCTTACTTAGCGAATATTTCATGTGAAAAGAAAAATACTTAATTATTTGAGAGATATGCACATGAAATTGAACATCTTTTCCTGGTGCACACAATTTGAACTTAATTTATTTTTCTCATCTTAGGATCACTTTTTGTGGATTGATTTTAAGCGAATATTTTCATTTGATAATACTTTCTTTTCAATTACCTTCATTACTTACAATTCTCCTTGTCACTTATCATTAATTTTCTAACATAGGCACAAGCTCAAGCTATGGTTCAAGCAGCTGCTCAGGCTCAAGCTGTTGTTGCGGCAGCGAAAACACGAGGAGATGGCCTAGTTCCTATGAATGCCTCACAAATATCAGCCTTATCTCAAATTCAAGCGCAAGCGATTGTGAATGCTAGACCAAGTACTGCATTGATAGCTGCAGGTAAAAGTGAAAAAGATGGCGGATCGCCTACACCGGAGATGATTTCTAGTCAAATACAATTACAAGCACAGGCTTTGGTTCATGCTCATACCCAGGCCCAAATTGCGGCGGGCATTTTCAAAGGCAATGGAGATGTTAATGGTACAACCCAGGGTACAGGACCAGCATCTAAAAAGGCCAAAGTTGGAAATAAAACTGGAGCTATGTCAAATGTAGCGGGAGGAGCTGTCAAACCTTTGGAAAACTTGACTCAATCTCAAATGAAACAACAGAACGAACTTACGAAACGACAATCTGCTCTCCATTCCAGCCTCCTTCAAAATCATGCCCAACTCGAGTCTAATTTACGTGCATCTTTTTCTAAGAGTCCTACTGAGGCCCAAACACAGCAAATGAAAGCGCTATCCGCAAAACACGTGAAAGAATCACATGATCAACAAACAGCCTTCGCGAAAGAGTTACAAGATCTCCAAAACGTTTTTCGTAGACAAAATGCAGCTGCAGCGTATGCTGGCTTACCACGTGGATTGACAGTTCCAAATCCAGTGAAAACCATTTCAATTGGTGCTACAGCAGGAGGTAATGCCGCTGTCCCGACAGGCAATATTCCTGGCGCCCCGGGAGCATCAATGAGGACACAAAATCAAGCATCCGTGGCACCTTATTCTACCATTCAGGGACACACACAACCGTCTGGGATGGAAGATCCTAATGCTAACAATATTTCAGAACATTCAACCGTTACAGCGATAACCAACACATCTCTAGATCCACCATCATTCAAACTTGCTTTGCACGCATCACTTACCAAATTCTGGTCTAAGCAATTAGTTCACATGCAAAAACTTCCCATTGGAACTGAACAAGATTTTAAAAATCACAATGATCTGCCTCTAGCGAGGATCAAAAGAATCATGAAATCAGATGAAGATGTACGAATGATCTCGGCTGAGGCACCAGTACTATTTGCAAAAGCATGCGAGCTATTTATTCTTGAACTCACTTTAAGATCCTGGGCCTATAGTGAAGGAAATAAACGAAGAACTCTTCAGAAGGAAGATATTCAGACAGCTATTCGTAGGACTGACATATTCGACTTTTTGGTGGATGTTATTCATTAAAACATTATTTGGCTACTATCATCTTTTAGACAGCTTGCATGAAATGAGATTGTTCTTGTACGTTTCTATCAACATTGTTCTCAATTTATCTCTCTAGCATTCATAATAATTAATTAAATCCTTTCTTTGATTTTACATATACTATTTTACTACAACTAGATGAAAGATCTCCCAATACTTCATTATTTCTTTAGAGAGTCCAAACGAAAGTTTCATAGATGTAAACTCGTTTAAAACGGTAAATATGCTCATTCGATAATATGAAGCATGTTTTGACATTCATTTCCTACGAGATAAGCATGAGGCTAGCTTATGCGTCACTTTTCTACAAAAGTCACGATCTTCTTTGGTGATACCTTCTGGAATAATTAATTCATTTTCAGGCTTTGCAAACAACTCTACTATTGTTGAACAGCTCACCTTTTTGCTGTTGGTTATAATCGGCTGATTAGATGTATTCACAATATTGTTTTTCGCAATCATGTTATACCAAGACGGTCGGGGATTATTAGTTAGTGGAACGACTTTTTCATAGTAAAAATTTCGAGCCTCGACTGCACACAAATGCTCCGCAATACATCGTTTCTGTTCAAGCTCTTCCCTAACGCAATCTTCTCCTAGTTTTCCATATTTTTTGTGACAATTATATACATGTTCGTTGAAATCGTGACACTGCTTTAGTTGAGGGGGCATCCTCAGGATTTTTTCAGAATTTGTAGAGGTTTTCTTTTAGTTGCCTTGACTATATATATGTGTCTTATTATTCATTAGATACGAAACGAGGAAGACAACTGTGTTCCTTTCGTTGGTATTTACTATCCGATTAAAAAAAGATAAACTGAAGCTATTGTTGGAATATTAAAGAGAAATGTAGTTGATGAAATTAAGAAGAGCGTACGTTTCTGCGATTGCAACGATGATGAAAAAGAGCAAATGAATATGCTTAAGAAAACCTACGCTGATGTCGTACGTGAATAAGTATCATAGATAGCATGTGTAGAAACAAAGAATCGGTAGATAAGAAATCGATATACAAAGATAGATATAATGAGTGGATATTATACACTTATAAATTAAAATAATCCAAACAGTTTATATGTGACATTAAATTGCTATTTTTGGAGATAAGCTTGAACAACATCGGAGATTGATTGTCGAAGATACAGTAGTGAAAGTGAATTATTTCCGTGAATTAACAGAAAGTTCCAAGTTGCAGCAGCATATAAATAAATGTTTGCGAAGGTTTGGAATGGCTCTGTACCACGCAATCATCTATAGCACATTAAGCCTATGTTCATAGGTTAAAGTGGTGCCATCAAACAAGATTCAGAGTAAATTTTATTTGGACATGTCTCCATAAAAGAATATGTATGTTGAAGGTAACGAAGGCCTCATTTCTTTATGATGGTATGTAACGCTAATATAACAGTAGAGAAATAATCATTGAATCGCATTCGTTCGCATATGAAACGGTTTTTTGAAAGAAACGAGCTAGCTTTTGTTCCTCATTTATGCGGCCTTTATAAATTCCTCAAAAACTAACACCTGAATAAATAGTTCTTAACTTAATACTAATTCCTTTATCGTTGGATAGGCTAAATATGTAAATCAATTAAAAAAAGAGAATACTGTAGACAGTCCACAGAGAGTTACGTACCTAAAGACATCTTATGAGAATTATGGGTCATATATTTGAGCTACTGTACAGGCTACATGGATTAAATTAACCAAAAAAGTCATTGTAGTTGTCGAAGTTAAAAATGTAAAGCATGTATAAAAGCCTATGAGAAGAAGAACGAGTTTAATTATGGAAATTGATAGGCAGTTTCCAACATAAATAAATAAATATTTAAGCCTCAGCATAAAACACATGATATTAACAGAAATACTGACCATCTGCTGTTGCTGATAGATTCGCATAAAATTCGTGGGTTCAAAAGAATTGCAAGACAAAAAACCTATCAAGGATTTCATCGCAATTCTACCTATCGAGGAGATGATGAGCGTGACACCGATTACTTCATATCAGTCTTTCTTGCAGGATGATCTTAGCAATTCCATAAAATCTAAACTTAAGTCTCTCGACCTCGAAAAATTCGCAGATAAAGATAGTGTCCAAAAGAGCCGGCATATTCTTTCATTAGAAAAAGATTCAAAAATGAAACGTAGCGTACGCTTCGACTTGGATCGAGACAGCAAGCCTACAAAATATGAACATCCGCCACTAGACCATGAATTAACATTGGATCTCATTGGAGATCTATGGTGGACTGTTGATGATATGGCTCAATTTAAGCAGTCCGTATTTGATATGGCTGCTGAATTGCGATCTAGTTCTAAAGTTCGCAGATTATTGCGAAACGTTATGAAAGCAGCCACAGGATTTGCTAATCATTCATTTTGGAATCCTAACATAAGGCAGGATCAAGATGGAATGTGTTTCAATGATGCGTTGAATCAAAAAAGAATTGAATTGAATGAAGAGACAGGCTCAATTACGTTCTTAGGAATTGTGGATTGGTGCCGGTATCATGAAGAGCGCCGAGGGATAGAAAAATGGAGCTGTTACAATTATTTTGAAGCACGCGAACGTCTTTATTATGATGGCGTGGAAGGTGTTCTCAAAGAGCAAATGAAACACAGAGTATATGGTGTAGGTGATCCAAACAGTGTTGAAAGAGACAGACAAACCGCAGCGTTGCGAAATGTCTCGTTACGTTCTTCAAGGTAAGCAATCTGTTTTGTGTTCATTTTTACATGCTTATTCATCACAATAAAAATTTGACCTCTAAATGTCTTACAAATTATAGACCGGCGCAACAATTGGCCGTGGCAATGGGTGCAGCAGATGCTGCTGCATTAATTAAAATAGAAGACGAATGTAATGAAAAACAAGCAGAAGTAACATGTTTCTCGAAGTTCTTCCATTTTTCAAATCGGAAAAAATTCAACAGGATATAATTATTAATTTGTTCTGTATCAGAATGTGCAAATGTACAGTGACATGATCATAAAGCAATGTAAAATAGTAACTTAGTTTTTTGACCTTATTCCGCATGTCTTCTCTGTTTATATAGTGCAACAGTTTTTCATCGAAGTAAGCAGACCATTTGACAACAAGAAGAAAGTTTTTGCATTGAAACATAATGAGTGGTAACTTCTCAGATCATTGAAATTGATGAAGCTTTTGTCATATGAAATCGAGAGTTTCATTGGTTCGGACACTTCCTTCAGATGGACGAGGAACAATTCCATCCCTTTCTATTCCGTATTTTTCAACATTTATTTAACATGCTTAGTTCTTGTTCATGACACGATAAGAAAGAAAACTTTCTGCAACTGACATTTTTTGAAGCTTTGTGTCAAGCAATAATCTTTTTGACCTACACGATCTTTGTGTGTAAAATATATACTCATTCATGATTCTATAGACATGTGCTTCAACAATTACTTAGGCTCAATTATGACAACATTACATTATTGACTTCAAAGCCATAAACATCAAACGTAGAAAAAGTTATAGAATATGAATTTGCATGTGCATGCAAATTACAAAACAAACGTACTTCTTCAATTGATATGTCGCTGTCTTGTGTAGTTTGTGTATGCCCGACATATCTTCCCGAAGAATAGTATGTGCATGCTCTAAACATGAATTCTTCATGATTTTGTCTGGTGCTGCAATTGCTTGCCTGTTCTCCGCTACATGCGAAAGTCGATGAGAACATATGTAAGAGTTGTTCTTGAACAAGAAAAGAATGCAAAAAAAGGACATAGCGGTAATAGAAATGACTTTTTTTAAGTCTATGACTTGCTTGGAAAAAAGTGCCTAAATATTATTATTATTGATGAAAGACTCAGGTTCTAGAAATCAATCGATTCAATAGTAACAACTTTCCAACTAAAAAGGAGAGGAAGAATCAAATTCTTTCTGTTCTTTCCAGATTTGAAATGAAGAAAATATTACTGCATATTAAATTAAAGAATGAATGGACCAGTTCGGACATGTTTATAAAAGCAATGGCAATTCTGATAATGGCTTCACTTTTGCTGAAAAATTGCAATCATGATTTGTTACATGACACTTTTTCAACATCCATCAAGGATTTAGAATTACGTCAAAATAATCGCAGAGCTTTACGAACCTTAGAGAATTCTACAGATGATGACAGTCATCAAAATTTGGAGACAACATATACTTTAAAGCATATCGAAAGACTTCTCAATAATGAGACTCTTTTTTTTGATGATGAGACACCAACAGAAAATATAGCCCCGATTCACTTAGCCTCTCCATTTGAGCAACCTAAACTTCCGTATTCTGTGCATTTCGTGACTTACTCGGATGATAATATGAAGAATACTCGAGAGCGCTTGGTCCGACAAGCCCACCGAAGTGGTTGGTTTTCGTCCGCTGTTGGCTATTCGCCAGCTGATCTTCCACTTGACTTTAAAGATGAATTTCAATCGATTTTGAGCCTAGATCGTGGTGCAGGCTATTGGATATGGCGGTTTCCTGTGTTTGAGCTTATGTTGGAGAGAATTCCATACGGTGAATACTTTGTATTTTTGGATTCAGGATTTACTTTGAATCGACACGGAAAGCCTATGTTCTTAGAATTACTGAAGGAACTCCATGATTCTGAGTACGATGTTATGGGTTTCCAAATTCACGAATTAGAACATCAGTATACAACGAATCGAATATTTGTTGCATTCGATGTTGACGAAAACGATGTTGAGATACGGAATTCAGGGCAAATACAAGGTGGAGTTCTTATCATACGCAATGGACAGAATATACGAAATAATTTGTCAAAAATCTATCAGGTATTAGAAAAGGATCCATATCTTATTACGGATGCGTATAACGAAGAGTCTGCTGAAATAGATGCTGAGTTTATTGATAATCGACATGATCAAAGCTTGCATTCAGTTACACAGAAGAAGTATGGATCTGTTGTAAAAAAATGGATTTGTGATGATAGAGTACCATTCAGAAACTATTATCTTCGTCAAATGAATAAGGACGAAGTGGAAAAATGGGAAGAAATTGATATTGCAGATGAATCTCCTTGGTAGATCATATGTCGTGTATTAAATAAATTCAAGAGGCTCAACAAAACCACAAATATCTAATTGAATTATGCTATTTTTCTACATATATTTTCTTCTTATTCTATTTTTGTAATCACGAATTGCTGTTGATTGCCAAAAAAAAGACAAAGCACTGAATCATTTTTTCTATGACATGTAGCATACCTATTTGTATATATATTAACAATTGAAAGAAAAGAAAGTAATAAAACACGCCTTGCCCATTCATCTAGTCCATTCATAAAGTTATATTTTTGCATATTCCTAAAGGATAATTTATTTACTTCAATTCCTTATTTGTTCTCTCGCAAACTCCAGTAAAATGATTTTCAACAACAGCAGTAAACTATTTTTTCAAAAGATCCATCACAAGTTTGCTTTATTCTCAACGTACATTTTATTTAGTGAATTGTCTACGTAAATCTTTAGACATCCATATTGATAAATATGGATACGGCGGTTGTGACATCGTTAGTAAGATCTAGTATAGGCTAATTCAGAATATCATCTCATGGTGACCAATTAGATTCTTTTTATTACTTCAGCAGGCACTGAGAAATCGCGAAGCCTTTTGAGCTGACAATCGTTACTTTGTACTCAAACCAGACGCCTCCAACCTCAACAAAGTATTGCAATAATTCCACAGTTGCAAAATATTAACACATGCGTGCACAACATAATGTAATGAAATCAGTAATTCATTTTCTGCTAATCAGTCTCACCATCGAAATTCAACCAATACAATGCATGCAAGATATTTTCTCAATAGGAAACATACAAAACGTTCTTGATGAGCATCTTTATCGCAAAAATTCCAATCGTAATGCAATAAAAGACTTTTATCCACGCCCTTTTGTCTACAGTTCGCGTGGTGGTCATGATGGAAGTAGCGATGATAACGTTGAAGAAATTGGACAAGCAATACTGGTAGAAAGAGATTCCCTATCAGAAGACTCCGGTGAAACAAACAAGCATTTTGATGCCACTTTATCCTCTCACATGCTTCCATTAGACCCCCCTAGTCCCCATTTGGCCAAAAAACATTTTCATGATCAATATGAAGAACCGAATGATGATCGATCTTCTGGAATTACTCCTGACAATTGGATTTCTTCATTTCAGAGTCAAATTCAAGCCATTCGGGAAGAAATGGAGCATGAAGCAGCCTTGGAATTAGAACACGTGAAGCAAGAAATATTAGAAATAAGGGAGAGAAAAAAATGGAAATTAGACGAAGAAATGAAAATGAAAGCGAAAGAAAACCTGGAACGACTCTCAAAGATAGAAAAAGAGAGTGAAAATGCAGTTGATGGGGATACTGACTATTGGCAGGGAGTCACGGAACAACTTATACAGGAAGTGAATGAAGATTCAAAAAGTGAAAAACCTCGAGACGTCGATGATGTTCAAAAAGATGTGAATGCAAAACCCTCTACTGATGAAATCCAAAGTCAACAAAGTGTAGAGGAGCTTCTTATCATTGGGGACACAGATGAAAGTGAAGACGATGTCGTTTTTAGATTATCGAATAAATTGAAGGGGATTGATTCAAATCCAAAGTTTAATATATCTGATGATGCTTTAAAAATAGAAAAATCTTTGAAGGTACCCCCGAAAGAACCTACATTCAAATCCAGTTCTGTAGATATTGCTTCAAAACCTCAAATCGAAAGAAAGAAACTTAGTAAGAGGTCTAAGAAAGCACAGAGGAAAAAATCGAAAGCAACGAAGCAATCAAATTTGAGCAAGGCTACAGAGTGCTCAATGTCTACATCAAAAAATTTACCTATTTCATCTGAATTTAGTCGTAAGAAAGCAATAGATGAACTTTCTTCCACTCTCGGTCAAAAAATCATCGGGCGTTCTATCCAGGCACTTATTTTATTGGCAATTTTTGGACTTGCTACCCATACCTTATTTGGAGAAGGGGGGGGGGCTAAGTTTTTATTGAAAGGTTTACTGATGCCGTTTATGGACGTTTCTGATTGATGAGAACTGTTCACGCGAGTACTCAGATTGTCAGTTACTATCTATATTACATTAGAATAAAATCTAATTTACTTGACTTGACAAATCAAAACTTTATTTGGATGTATCTAGCTTTTGGCTTTTTTTTTTTCAACTTGCATTGTACATTACAATAGAAGCACTATGCAATTCTTTATAAACCTGACGTATTTTCCGTGAATCATGAAGTATATCAGCAGTGGAACATAGCAGCATCTTTGGATCCCTTTTGAAATAAAGCATATTTATTATCCTGTGTCGAAAGTGCGAGAATTCTATGTATCTATGTAAGGTAAAGACATCTATTTCGCTTTTTAAATTTTTGACGTTTTAACTTATTATAGATTCTTCATTGCTCTGTAATGCAAAGTTTCAACTATTTCGCCGAAAGCTTTGATTCCAATTTCATTCGTCGACTAGAAGCGTCTTGTACTAGTCTTCTTCTTGATTTACGTTTCAATCCTAGCATACGCAATCCACTCTCAAACCTTTTTGCTCGACTGTCTCTGCTTGCTAAATCAGACTCTGCAATAGAATCGTCGTCTATGCTTTCTTCTAATTCATGCATTCTGAATTCTATTGAAGGAATAATAGCACCATTCAACACATTCCTTCTTAGATGCTGGTCATCTTTTTCATTAATTCCACGCTTTGACTTCAAATTTTCTTCGATTTCTTCATAGCGGTCTGCTATCCAATAAGGCACTGCGCTATCTAAAATATTTAAAACACTCTCGTCCAATTCATTGATGAAGAGTAAAATAACTGCGTTGACAATCAAGTCTGTATTAGATTCAGCCAATGCCATATTATATCTGAATGAAGTATAAAAGGCCAATGTTGTCAAATAGCAATGTATAGATCCACTTAGCAAGAAAGTCCTATCACGAATATGAACAGCTTTTTGCAACTGAAGCAAACTATCTACCAAATCCCTTCCTAAAAATGAAAATGTTACGACCCAAAAAAGAAACCAACCCACAGCTGTTACGTTCTTTTCATTATCGCAGTCAAGATTATCAGTACCAACACATCGCATAGTGAATGCCCATTCCGTATCCTCGACTGCAAATGCTGTTTTTTCCAAGAAAATAGAAAACGCAAGTGATTGGATAATCATCATCAAAAAGTAGACAAGCCAGCCCAACCAGTTACTTGAGAAAATCAGACAGAATACTGAGTTTTCATTATGAATTGAAAGTGAGTTACGAATCCGTGCTGAACGATCCTTCTTTCTATCGATTAATGTCCGAATAATATAAAGTGATAATAAAATAGCAGGTGGAACTATTCCAAAAACAATGTATCCCCAAATAAAAACCGGTGCAGTTTGAAATTCTTGTTTTTGACACTTTCCTAATGAATTGCAGCATATGGTACAAGAATCGCATACTAATTTTTCACTAACCAAAAATTGTGGATCACCGCAATCTGTTATGTAACTCGCAGGGTATTCTTTTTGCCTATTTTTCAATCTTTCAATATGTGGAGCTTCACCTGTGAATCGATTATTATTCAACTGCAGAGTTTCGAGCTCTTCCATCAGACCAAATTCTTTTGGTATGGCTCCTTTCAAAAGATTGTGACCCAAGGTCACTGTCTTAACATTCTTTAATTTTTGAATTTCAGACGGTATTGTTCCAGTTAGAATGTTAAACTGCAGCATAAATATCTCAATTTCTATCGAGTTAAAAATTTCTGCTGGTATGCTACCAGTTAGTCTATTTCGGTCCAACCTTAACTCCTTTAGATGTTTCAATTCACCAAAAATTGTAGAAATTCCTCCTATAAAGGTGTTTGATGAAAGATCAACTTCAGTTAAGTTTTCACAATCTTTAAGCTGATCTGGAATAGAACCTTTCAGCAGATTTTTTCCGACATGAATTATCTCTGTGTGAAAAATGGCCATTGTTTGTTCCAAAAATGATTAGTCAAATACCACGATATGGATGATATGATGCTCTTATACTTACCAAGAGTTGGGGCATATTTAATATCGTTTGGTAAGCTTCCGGTGAGTTTATTGTCTGTAAGATCTATTGACTTCAATTGTTCAGCTTCAAATAGTACTTGAGGTATTTCACCTCTTAAGTTATTTGATGTTGCATTAAATACTTGCAAAGATAGAGTGTGAAGAAATAGGGATTCGTGAATTTCTCCACTGATATTATTGTGACCAATTTCGAGGACTTGGAGTGCTGTTAATTGCCCAAATTCTGTCATGAGTGTCCCATGTAGGCGTGAGTCTGAATAATTTAGCATATTCACGTATTTACCATTACTACATGTAATACCTTCCCATTCACAAGTGTTCTTTTGAGACAAACCGGATGTATTCAAGATGTCTTTGTTTTTAAAAAAGAATAAAGCCATAATGAAACGTTGGAGCAAGGTTCCATCGCAAATATCGTATGTTTCAAGAGCATCATCATCTTCTAGTATTAGACACAATGCCTCGTATTCTGGACTTGACTCATCTTCGAGTAGAGTAAGATTATATATCACCAGCTGCGTGATGTGGTTTAAAGCTTTTCGTTTGGGATGATTCCAATGAAATTCCTGATCGCACACACGAACCGCTTCGCACACTTCTTGCTCAATCAAACCTTTTTCTGATGAAGAATACTTCCAAGGACTGACAATATCTGTCGATGGAGTCGTTGTAAAAGAGAAACACCCCGTTGGAGAAAGGCATAAAGATAATTGACCTTTTATTCCTGGACCAATGAATTCCGAAGTCGAAGTACTTGAAACGGTATCTGTAACGCTATTTCTTTCAAAGAACGGAATAGTTTTGATGTTGTTGATTGGACAGGAAGGCCTTATTGTTCCTCCTACCATGGGCTCGTTTGTTTTCCAAAAATAACAAGAAGCAGTTTCACAACATGAACAATCTATTTTTGGATTGTCAAGAAACCAAGAGGAACTATCAACACGAAAGATTGGTGGCTTCATGGCACAAAAATTTGTTGGTACAGTTCCACGAAGATTGTTGTCGTCAAGAAAGAGTGCGACGCCAAATTTAACATTCCAAATCGAATCAGGGATATTTCCTGCTAGTTCATTAGATTCTATATTAAATACAGCCAATTCAGATAAGTTACTAAACATGTCTGGAATCATCCCTGTAAATTTGTTCCCTTCTATAACAATTCTTTTAATAGATTGGAGAAGACCTAGTTGGGCCGGAAGCGGGCCTGTCATTTGATTTGATCTCAACCACAATTCCACCAAAGATGAGAGACCCCCAATTTCAGAGGGTATACTTCCAACTAACTCGTTGTTTGATAATTTTACTAGGATTAGTTCAAGGAGGGTCAGTGTTCAGTTTAAGGAACCCATTTGTTGTGAATGACATTACAGAAGTCATCTACTTACAGATTTCAAGGGATTTCGAGAGATGGATGTTAATAGGCAAAGATCCAGACAAGTTGTTATTAAAAAGCTCCAACCTCTCCAGAAGTGGATTGTTGAATATTATTGCTGGTATTGTTCCGATCAGTAAATTATTGAAGAATGAAATAAATGTCAACTTCTCTAATTTACCGAGCTCTGAGGGTATAGACCCAGTGATTTTATTGGACTCTAGTTTAATTTCCGATAAATTAAACATCATTCCAATTTCCGTCGGGATTGTTCCACGGAAAGAGTTATGATCCAAACATATCGTCTTCAAACTTTTCAGTCTCCCTAATCCTGCTGGGATAGTTCCTTTTATATTATTGTGACTAAGATCTAATGTTACTAATTGATAGAAAATAAAGGAATGAGCAAGATTGTGCTTTCATTAGAAGAAACACCAATTTTTCAATCGAATCTATAATCAATGAAACCAATTACCTAATACAGGGAGAACAGCAATTTCGTTTGGAATGAAACCATCAAGTGTCATATTGGCTGTAGGATTTGAAAGGTTCCAGAATTAGAAATGACTGGTTATGGCAAAAATAGTGACAAAATTATGCGGTGCATCAACTTACTCATGTTTATGCTTGTGATACGATTTTCTTCATCGCAAAGAAGACCCCCTAGATCGCATGGTGATGTCATATTAAGTAGGATATCTTCTTGATGTATTGCAAAAAGGAAAGTTGCGAAAACGTATCTTTGGATGAGAAGATTATCTTCTTTGTCAAGTTGAAGCTTATCATCGTACAAAACCCAACATGCAGCTTTATATTGGGGTGAATAGATATCATTTAGCGACATCAACGTTGATATACTATGCAAAGTACTGAGAATATGCTCAACCCTTGTATCGAACGTAAAATTTGATATATTATTCAAAGGTGAAAGGAGTGGAATTGTTCGACACCTTTCTCCAATTTCCAGTTTTTCTGTTTCAAATAGTGCTCGTTTACTCCCATAATTGTCACCCTTAATATAGGCTTGATCGGTATTTTTAGAGTTTTGTAATCCCATTCCAATTGAAGTGTCTGAGGTTTCTTCAAAATAGTTGCTTTTTTCATTATTTTTCGTTAATTCAAGACGATATTCTTCCATTTGTCCCAGCAAATCATTGATCTTATCATTTAATTCTGCTGTCACGTGTTCGGATTGAGCTGCTTTCTTCACACTATTTATCATGAATTCATCTTGCTTACGTTGAAGTACAACTATTTTTTGCTCCATAGCAAGGACATGTGAAGCCAGCATTTGATAATAAATCCACAGTCCACAAAAAATGAAAGCAAAAAGAAATGCATTCATGACATGCATCTTGGTTTCGACCATTTTCATTTTTCTCGCAGAAATCTCTTTTAAATCCAAACAGCAGATGCAGACATCGGCCTCACTAGAGTTCTTCATTTTCAATTTTGTTGGTACATACCGCAGACTTCAATATATATTTATTGAATTTTCTATACGGAATCGACGCAGATTCATATTAAGAAGAGTTTTTGTTTAGAAGAATGAACAAGCATCCTACGTAGTCATTAGAGAATTATCTCAATTGTGTACAGATGATACATTTTTGACACCATAAGGCAAAATTTTCAAAATGATTTCTATACGTTCAGATTTCAACTCCGTAGCTAATTTGATCATACACAATTTGTAGTTGTTGAATGATTTTACTAATCAAACAAGACACACTTAGGATACAGTAACTGGTTCAACCTACAGAGGGAATCAAAATAGATTCTAAATTTGAACTTCTGTGTAATACCCACGAATTAATCAACGCTAATAAGGTTTATTTAGTATCAAAACATACTTATTCCTCCAAACATCAACGAATTAAACAAATAAATATAGCAGCCCACAACAACCTTCTCAAACTCTACCACCTAAGCATACCAAAAAATCAAAACGAGGCAATAATACACACACACCAAACTCATCTCAAAAGCCGTCAACGGAAAAGAAATCAAATTACAAAACAGAAAAACAGGACGTTCCCTAGATTCGTTTTTGATTTTCTCTTTTGTTATTGATTTTGATCAATCTCTGTTTGCGTTCTTTGATGTATCTCCAGTTAGCAGCACGTGCAATATTGAGAAAGGCATCACAACCAAACACTAACTGCATTGGTGTGTGTTGGGTGGTGGTATGTACCGTTGTTCTTATGGCAAACATCATTGCAGCCAAAAGTCCACTCCATGTCATGAATTTTGAAAGTACGTAGAATGTTCAAAATCATTTGATGAACACGTTCCAAGATTGAATTGGCCTGAAGGTTTTTGACCGTTATTGGGCGTTTCTTTATGCCATAATCATTTCTGATCATTTTCTTGACTTCTGCCATGAATTCTTTTCCACGATCCAGAGTGATCACACTTGGTCTAGGATACCGCGTAAGCCACGTCTTTTCTAGGACATTGGCGACGACGTTGGCACGCTTGGTGGATATTTCTTTGATATCAATCCATACAGTGGCTGGATCTATCATAGTCACAGCCCACAGCTGTAAGGGTTTTGGATCTTTAGTTTTTTTATGTCCTTAGGTAGGAATGGGGTAAGGACTTATCAAGTAAATACAAAATTTTTCCTAGGGTTCACTTTCTTCTTCCTTTTCTGGAAGAAGCCCATAACTTCTTTTATTGTTTCTTTTCGTTACAAGACATGTGTTACATCTGGAACACACTTTGTGGACATCCTTGTGCATATTCGTCCATGTAAAATGCTGCTTGGTGAGTTCTGTGCAAGTCTCACCCGGATGACACAGTACATTGTGATACCAATGTACTGCTCTAAGTTGTAGTGCCTTTGACATGACAATCTTATTTTCTTTCTTGCAAATGAGTTTGAACAATCTTCTGCCTGTGTGAAACTCTTTACATTTGAGATCATGAGAAGATTCAAAGTGTTGCAGTAATTTTTTATCTTTCTGCTAATGTTTTAAAATATTTGAATATGTGATGGGAGATGCATCTACAGGTACATCCTCATCATCAAAAGCATATAATTCTACTAACATTTCTAATTTAGGCATTTATGTCTTTTTGGATTCAACTTTGTTGAGAAGACTGAGTGTGTCAGCAATGAAGTTGTTTTTGCCTTTGATGTAGACTAACTCGAGGCTAAATTCCTGAAGCACGAGTCTCCAGCGTAACACACGATCTGTGTTGAACGATTTATAAGTTAAATTTGTATGGTCCGTATACACACGTAATTGTAGACCAAGAAGAATGTTTTCAAACTCCTTAAGAGTTTCAACTTTTGCGAGCAAATCACGTTCGGTAGTTGTATACTAGCACGTTTGCCTGGGATTCAGTTTTCTACTGTAGAAAGCAATCTGCTTTCCTTTTTGACTAATAATGGCACCCAATTGGGTAGCACTAGCATCAGTATGTATTTTGAATACGTCATTAAAATTGGGATAGCTAAGTAGAACTTTGTGTGCCACAATCTTTTTCATTTTATTGAATGATTTTTGGTGGACATCCATCCATTTCCATTTAACGTCTTTCGACGTAAGCGAGGTCAAACGGGCAAGTGTTTCTGAATGACACGCCCATATGTCGCGATAATAATTAACCATACCAATGAAGCGTCTCAACTGCTTTTTGGTTGTTGGTGTTGCTATGTCTTGAATAGCTTGTATCTTTTTAGGTATTGGCATTACACCTTCACATGTAATCCAGTAGCCTAGGTATTACAATTTATTGCATCCAAAAAAAAGACTTTTTGGCGTTTACCTTAAGGCCTGATTTCTGAAGTCTTGTCAAGACTTCTTCAAGTTGAACCAGATGTTCTTCCCATGTGCCTGTTGCAAGGACAAGGAGATCATTGATATATGCTCTAACATTTTCCAAATCATGGAATAATGTTGACATTTTTTCTTGAAAAATATCAGGGCTATTGCACAGACCCATCAGTAATTTTTGGTATTTGCATTTACCCTAGGGTAAAACAATAGTGCACATCTCTTTTGAGAGAGGACTCAATTCTATATGGTAATACCCATATTTAAATAAAGGGAGTTTGCATACGTAAAACCTTCTAGTTTTAGTTAAAAATCCTGTATCCGGGGGATTGGATAAGGTTTACATTTCATGTGTTTATTTAATTTGCAAAAATCGGAAATAAAACGTACAGTTTGATCCTTTTTTGGAATTATAAACGTAGGTGCACCCCATTCTGAACAGTTTACACGTCGAAGGACACCTATTTTGCACAAGCGTTCTACTTCTTTGCGTAATGTTTTTTCGTAACATTTTGGTAGCGCAAATGGGCGCGAGTGGTACGGCGTAGCGCCGGCTTTTAATTCTATTTCGTACGGCTTGCCTGTCCATTGGCCTAGCTGTCCGTCGAACTTCTGTTCGAATTTATTTAGAAGGTCATTTAGGCCTTTCCTCTTAATTTCATTTAAATGCGTACATTCTTGTACGATTTCGTTTAAATTTGCTTTTTCGTAATTCGCATCTAAAATACGTTGAAGTCGCGAATTATCATTTTGAAGTAGTACGTGCCTTTCTTCAATTGCATAATTGAAGTTGTTTGTGCTTTTCGGTTTCTTCATTGAAGTTGAAACGTCGTTCCACGTAATCAACTGATTATTGAAATCTAAAAAAAATCCTACTTTCTGAAGAAAGTCACGTCCTAAAATTGCATCGTAATAAGAGACTTCCGGAACGACATACATTTTTTGCTTAAATGACGCGGTCGGATTTAATTAATGTAAAGAAAATTCCGCGATTTATTTAGAGTTGGTCGCGAACGTACCCGCCATAGTGTGCCAAGTAGCGGCTCGTGTTGGAATTCTTTTCGCTTTCTGTGTGAATTCTTTCAATATTATAGATCCGCTAGCTCCTGAATCTAATAAAATCTTTATTTAACGCCAATCTGTTCAGTCCACCATTTCAGGTGTACCGATATGTCGGTCCACCTGAAATGGTGCACCGAAATGAATTTTATATTCTGATCCGGAAGAAATCATAAAATAGACTATCAGATACATTTTATTGATTCTTTATGATTTAAAGTAATGGAAGATCATTTGCTTT
>Ga0209092_10001762_pt1 | contig 20607 bp, 24 predicted proteins | sample FraStrMetagenome_FD_187446 | JGI IMG/M metagenome (GOLD analysis project Ga0209092, IMG submission 187446) | Marine eukaryotic phytoplankton communities from Arctic Ocean - Fram Strait ARC3M Metagenome (SPAdes) (version 2) | ecosystem: Environmental > Aquatic > Marine > Oceanic | place: Fram... | reverse complement strand
TAGAAAAGCAAAAGTATATTCAAAATTATATTACTAACCAAACTACAGATTGGGAAGCATACAAAAAAAGAAGAGAAGAGTAAAATTATCAGGAGATTAAATGTATAGTAATAAACTTTTAAAGGAGATTGATGGATGGCATATAAAAACAAAGAAGACCAAAAAGCTTGGGTTAGAAACAACAGAGAAAAAGTATCAGCTAATAAAAAAGCTTGGGCAGAAAAAAATAAAGAGTCTGAAGTAGTAAGAAAAGCTCAGTGGAAGAAAGATAATAAAGAAAAGGTTGAGGCAGATTCTGCTATGAGAAGACTACAAAGAAAGAATGTAGAGTCTCTAATGACTAAAGAAGACAAAGATAACTGGGCAAGTTTAGTTAAAATTCGTGATGATGCAACAAAGCTATTTGGATATGCTTGGCATATTGACCATATTATTCCTTTATCATTAGGCGGAACAAATAAGGCAGACAATCTGCAAGTAGTTCCTGCTACATGGAATTTAATAAAGAACAATAAGAACTCGGAAGAATATTGGCAGTCGTAGAGGAAGTAAGTACAGGATATGAGCCTAGAGAGCCACAGAAAGCAATCCACAAAGCAGTAAGGGATTATAGGTGGACTGTAGCAGTCTGTCACAGACGAATGGGTAAGACTGTCGCTGCAATTAATCAGTTAATTCACGCTGCATTACAATGCGATAAGCCAAATCCACAGTATGCTTATATAGCTCCAACTTACAGTCAAGCTAAAAGAATTGCTTGGGATTATTTAAAAGATTATACTCGCCCTTTAGGTGGAGTTCCAAATGTAAGTGAACTTCGTGTTGATTTCATGGGAAGAAGAATAAGTTTGTACGGAGCAGATAATGCAGACTCACTTCGAGGCATTTACTTAGATGGTGCAGTCATAGATGAATATGGCGATGTTGCACCACAGTTATTTACAGAAGTAATAAGACCAGCATTATCAGATAGAATTGGTTGGGCAATGTTTATCGGAACACCTAAAGGCTCAAATCACTTCAAGACACTAAGAGATTTTGCCGATACAGATGATAACGAAAACTGGACACTCAGAGAGTTTAAAGCTAGTGAGACAAAGTTAATTGCACCAGATGAGCTAAAAGATGCGAAGAAAGCGATGGGTGATAATAAATATGACCAAGAATTTGAGATTAGTTTTGAAGCACCTATTGTCGGAGCTTACTACGGAGAGCTTTTAAAAGAACTTACTGATAAGCATAGAATTAGAGAGATTATATCTGAGGCAGCAACTCAAAAGGTAACTGCATGGGATTTAGGAATGTCTGATTCAACCGCCATTTGGGTAGCAGAAATAATAAGTGGTGAAGTAAGAGTAATGGATTTTTATGAAGCATCTGGTGAGTCATTAGACCATTATATAAACTGGTTAGATGAGAAAGGTTATAGAGACTACACTCACATTATGCCACACGATGTTAATGTTAGAGAATTACAAACAGGAAAATCTCGATACCAATTTTTAACAGAAGCTGGTTTAGATATTGAGGTTGCACCTAAGAGTTCTGTAGAAGATGGAATACAAGCAGTCAGAAGAATATTACCTAACTGTTGGTTTAATAAAGATAAGACAAGAGCTGGAGTAGAGTGTTTACAGAATTATCGTAGAGTCTTTAACGAAAAAACTAGCTCATTCCAAAACAGGCCATTACATGATTGGAGTTCACACGCAGCAGATGCTTTTAGATACTTAGCACTAGGAATGGACTCAACAGGTAACGGACAAAGAACAGATTGGTCAAAGCCATTTGAAACAACATTAGATGGTGATTCATATAAAGATTATTACGTTTAAGAGGATATTATGGAAGATGAAGTAAAAAAGAAAGTAGGCGCACCCAAAGGAAACAAAAACTCAACAAGAGAGAAAAGAGTTTGGGGTAAGATTGTTAAGAAATTAGCAATCCAAGAAGACTATAAAAAACTACACGCAGTTGCTAACGCACTTTATGCTAAGGCTGAAGATGGCGACATCTCTGCTATTAAAGAGCTAGGTGATAGACTAGATGGTAAAGCCATGCAAGAGATTGGTGGTGGTGATGAGCCAATTACTATTAGAGTGGTTACAGGAATAGACTCAGATGATTGAAGAAGAATCAATACAAAGAATCGTTGATGACGAATCGTTTAAAGAGGCAATGGCAGACTTAGTTAAAACACACGTTAATATGTTAATAAATTCAGATGTGGATGATAAGGTTGCAAGAGAAATATGTTACATGAGAATTACAACAGTAAATGAAATAATAGCTCATTTGCAAAGTATCGCAGATGGTAAGAAAATCGAAGACAACAAATGGGAATTTTAATATGGCATTGCTAGACTTTATGAAACAGGGGACACAGTGGTTAACTGATAACACAGGTATGGATTGGAACAAAGTACAATCTGACCCTGGTATGGCAGCTAAAAGACTTATGGGCGCACCTGTAGATTTAAATTCTCAATATCAAGCTCAACCAACACAAGCTAATTTATTAGATACATCAGCACAATTGGTAGTAGACCCTGCAATGCAAAATAGACAAACATTCATTCCAGATGCTCAACAAATAAAACCTAATATGGCAGCGGTAAATCAATACAGCAACTATGACTACGAGCCTACACCTCTAAAACCTTATTATAATAGAGAAGAATCAGACATAACAAGACAAAAAGATTATATTCCTGTTTCTCAGGGTGGTTACGAAGAACCAACAAAAAATGCTCCAGTAATTTCTTATGATTATGCAACAAGAGCAAACGCACCAATGTATGACTCTGGAGTAATGGGTCAAGCTCAAGACATGAGCCTTTTAAATGCAACAGATGATACACAAATGAGTCAAGTTAATGTAGACCAAATAGACACAACAATACCTGTTGAGAATGCCTCTAAAAACACAGTATATGAACAAAATAATCTTGCTATTGCTGATGCTATTGCTTCACAAGCACAGCAACCTGACTATGCAATTACAAATCCTGTGGATAAAGTTTCAAGCGATACCTCAAACAATATAGCTAATCTAAACGACCAACAAGCATATACTGTAGAGATGATTATGGGTAATCCAAGAACATCAAATGCTGAAAAAGCAGCTTTACTTAAACAATATAACATAGACCCTCTTAAATACTCAATTCCTGGTTTAATTACGGGAAAGTAGAAAGCCAAGCTAACTCTGGCATATCAGCGAGTAGCAATATAGTTGCAAGTAACCAAATGTCTCCGGGATTATTAGCTGGAGATGCTATGTATCAAGGCAACAAAGGAATGGTAAATAATTATCTTTCTAACGATAGAAAATATAGACCAGAAGTAACTGCAGCGTTAATGGGTAACATAGATGTAGAGACAGGTGGCTCATTTGATTACTTACAAAAGCAAGATGGTGGTGGCCCTGGACAAGGATTATTTCAACTAGAGGGAAGTAAGAAAGAAGATTATAATAACTATCTTAACGATAATGGTTTTGAAGATAGCCCTAGAGCACAGCTAGATTATATGCACGAAACAATCTACGGAGACTTACAAGACGAGATTGGTTATGGCAATGCAGCAAAATTAAGAAAAATATTTGAAACAGGCACTGTTGAAGAAATAACAAAAGCTTTTGAAGAGATCTGGGAAAGACCTGGAATACCTCATTCAGATAGAAGATTAGCAAGTGCTAAATCCTTTATTAACGAAGGCTAAAAAAACGCTCTGTGAGCGATTATAATTCTTCAAGGTAGGGTAGTATACCTAAAAACGTCCTAGAGCCTTAAAACGCCTTAGAGGGTATTTTTAGTAAAATAAAAGCCTTACAAATCAATAACTTACAAAACACATATTTATTACCCAAATGGGTAAAAACGAGCTATCGTTAAATAGCAAATTATAAGGAAGAAACATGGACGAGCAAATCAACCAAGAGTCTAACTCAGTTGAAACTCCAAGAGACGCAACGGAAGTTTTCACTGATATGTTAGATGCCGAGGAATCAAACGATAAACCAGAGGTAGCAAATGAAGAAGTGGCAACGGAAGCAGTTGAGGAAACTGATGAAGAAGCATTGGAAGAAGAAGTAGAAGAGGAATCGGAAGATGAACCAGAGGCTACTGACGAAGAAGATGAGTCGGAAGAGGTAGAAGTTGAAGAGCGTAAAACTTACAGAGTTAAAGCTAGTGGCGAAGAAAAAGATGTTACCCTAGATGAGTTAGTTTCAGGTTATCAAAAATCAACAGACTACACACAGAAATCTCAAACATTAGCAGAAGAGCGAAAGAAAGTAGAAGAACACGCTCAAGAAATTCAAAATGCTATGCGTACAAGAGAGGCATATGCTCAAAAATTATCACAGGTAGAGCAATACTTAACTAGTCAAGCAAAACCAGGTGAGAATTTAGAAGAATTAAAAGAAAATGACCCAATACAATACGCTATAACAGTAGCGGAACAAACAGAAGCAAACAAAAAGATTAATACAATACGACAAGAACAGCAAAAGGTAGCTCAAGAACAACAACATTACCGATTGCAGCAACAAAATCAAGTCGTAGCCAATGAAGCTTTAATGTTATCTGAAAAAGTAAAGGAATTTTCTGACCCAAAGAAAGCCGAACAAATCAAGAATGATATTCGCACATTTGGGAAAAGTGTAGGATTCAGTGACCAAGAGTTATCGCAAGTGTATGACCATCGTCATGTAATGATATTACAAAAGGCTATGGCATATGATAAATTGCAGAAAGCTAATCCGGGTGTTAACAAAAAGCTTAAAAGCGCACCTAAGATGGCAAGTAAAACTAAAAGGGTTACGAATGCAGACACCTACACTAAGCAGAAAAAACAACTGAAAGGTACAGGCAGTCTGGACGATGCTACCTCAGTATTCAAAAACTTTTTATAGGAAACATTAACAATGGCAACATTAGACACATATTCAACAGTCGGTATTCGCGAAGATTTACAAGATGCGATTTACGACATTTCACCAACAACAACACCATTCATGTCAACAGTTGGCAGAACTAAAGCAAAAGCAACTGTTCACGAGTGGCAGACCGACTCACTATCAGATGTAGATTTAGCTAATGCACAAGTTGAAGGGGCAGATGCGGTATCACCAGCTCTAACTTCTACAACTATGAACCAAAACTGGACTCAGATTTCTGATAAAGTTGTTCAAGTATCAACAACAGATGACGTTGTAGATAAAGCTGGTAGAACTACAGAAACAGCTTACCAACTAGCTAAAGCATCATCAGAGCTAAAACGAGACATGGAATCTATCCTATTGTCTAACCAAGCAGGCGGTGCTGGTGGTACAGGAACAGCTAGAACTCTAAAAGCTATACAACAATGGCTAACTACTAACGTAGTGACTGCTGGTGATGGAGATGGTTCAACTGCGTTTTTAGAAGAAAACCTAAACGAAGCTGTTTTAGAAGCATATACAGCAGGTGGCGAACCATCAATGCTATTGGTTTCACCATCTAACAAGCAACAAGTTTCAAAGTTTGCTGGTATTGCTGAACAGCGTTTTCAAGCTCCAAGCAACAAACCTACAACAATCGTAGCAACTGCTGATATTTACATGTCAGATTTTGGTACATTGTCAGTAGTACCTGATAGATTCTTAGACAACAGCGCAGCTCTAGTCCTAGACCCTAGTATGGCATCAGTAGCTTACTTACGTCCGTTCAAAAAGACTAAACTAGCTAAGACTGGTGATTCAGAGAAGTATATGATGAATGTTGAGTACACACTCGTTGTTAAAAACGAAGCGGCTCATGCAATGATTAACGAAATTGCTTAATCAAGTTATTGCCCTCTTCGGAGGGCATTACCTTTAAGGGAAAATATGAAATCATTTAAAGACCATAACAATAAGACTACATCGGTAGGACTTAATGACAAAGATGAAATAACTTTTAAGCAGTCACAAGATGTTACTGACTTAATAGAAAGAAACAAACAAGAATATAATAATGCTGACACTAAGTGGTCAGACCATTTATGGGGAAATAAAGTAGCTAGCATACCATTTACAGCGGTAGACATACTAAACAAACAGGGAGTTATGAAAGGATTTGAGATACTAGACCAAAAGCGTTTCTTCGCTTGGTTAAATGACCCTGAGAATTTGTTTTTCAGGACTAAAAAAGGACACCTATAAGATATGCCAGCATTTACAAGTTACGCAAACTTAAAGACAAACATAGCAAGTTACTTGGCTAGGACAGACCTAACTGAGCAAATTCCTATGTTTATATCGTTAGCAGAGAAAAGACTTAATAGAGATTTAAGACTTAGACAGACTTTGCAACAATCTACATACACAATGAGTAGTGGTTTTTCTGTGCCAACTCCAGCAGATTTCTTGGAGATGCAAGACATACACTTGGATGCTAACCCTATAATTCCGTTAACATTTCAAACAGTATCACAATTCTACAGAAGAAATGGTGGTTCTAATGCACAAGGACAACCCATTAACTACACACTAGTTGCTGATAACTTTGTACTAGCTCCACAACCAACTGGTGCTACAACAGTAAACATGACTTACTACAAGATACCAAAGCCAATGTCAGATACTAATCCTACTAACGAATACTTAGATGTATGCCCTGATTTAGTGTTATATGCTTCATTAGCAGAGTCAGCTCCATTCTTAATGGATGACCCTAGACTAGCTACATGGGATGGTATGTATCAAACAGGATTAGCAAGTATTACAAAATCAGACGAATCAAGTACGTTCCCAGCTCAACCACTATCTATACAACTTACAACATAGGACACACAAATGGATTTTACCAATTATTTAGCAGATAAATTAGTCAACGCAACTGTAAGGAATTTACCTTACACAACTGAAAGTGATGTTTATTTAGCATTATTTACATCAGACCCAACAAAAGAAGCAACAGGAATTGAAGTAGTAGGGGAATCTTATACTAGGCAAAAAATAGTATTTAACGAGCCAGTAGATGGTGTAACAAATAACTCAGCTCAAATAGATTTTGCAACAGCAACAAGTAATTGGGGTTTTGTAGGTTGGGTAGGAATTTTTGATAACACAGTATCTGGTAACTTACTTTATTTTACAGCATTAGAAAGTACGAAAGAAATCCTGACTGGCGACCAACTTAGATTTAATCTTAACGAAGTAAAACTACAATTAACATAGGATAAAAAATGGCAATTCAATTAAAAGATAGAATATTTACACTATGTACAACCACAGGCACAAGTGATTTAATCATTGGTGCAACCAAAGAGGGTTATCAAGGTTGGGAAGGTATTACATATGGTAACACAGTTTACTACTGTATTACAGATAATACAGCTTGGGAAGTTGGTTATGGGAACTACATGAACAGAGGTTCAACACAAGCAATATCAAGAACTGTGTTATCTTCATCTAACGCTAACGAAAAGATACCTCTATCAGGTAACTCAAGTATATTCTGTACATACCCTTCTGAAAAGGCTGTATTCTTAAATGCTGATGACAATATATATTTTCCATCATCTAATGTTACTGCTAATAACTTTGTAGGTAAAGGCAATGGTATTACTAACATTAATGCTGATACAAATAACCTAGCACCTGAAGCACCAACAGATGGTGAGACATATGCTCGTAACAACAAGACATGGGTATCTATTACTGATACTGCTGGCATACCTGATGCACCTGTTAATGGATTACAATATGGTAGACAAGATGGTGAATGGACAGAAGTAGAGTCTACTGATGGATATACTAAAACAGAAACAAACGACCTATTAGATGATAAGGCTGACAAGGTAACAACTTACACTAAAACACAAACAGACACATTATTAGATAACAAAGCTAATGTTGGCGATAGCTACACTAAAGCTGAAACTTACAACAACACTGAAATTGATAGTAAGCTATTTGAGAAAGCAGATAAAACTACTACTTACACTAAAGCTGAAATAGATGCACAACAACTAGAACAAGATGCTGAAATAACAGCTAACACAACAGACATTGCAACTAACACAGGAAACATATCATCTAACACAACTGCTATTGGAACACTATCAGGACAGGTAAGTCAAAACTCAGAAGATATAGAAGCATTACAAGAAGGTATATTCTTTAGCTCATCTTACTCTGCTGACTACCCAAGTAGTGCTAATAGAGACCCTGAAACAGGTAATATGTATCTTCAAGCAACGGGTGTATTTACATATAGCTATGCAACTTGTAATCAAATATTATTATCTAAGACTGATGAACAAGGCAATACTCGTGAATTTACTGCTATAAAAGCTGGTGATTCTCTTGTGTTAAATCAAGTAGAAAGTCCTAACTATGGAAGATATGAACTTATTAGTGTTGATGATGCTGGTGATTATGTAGTTCTTTTAGTTAACAACAAAGATGCACAAGGCACAATAATAGAAGGTGTTAAAGTAGCATTTCAAGCTTTCCCAGCAAGTGCTGGTGGAGGTGGTGATAGTATATGGACAGAAGTAGATGATGTAGCTGAATATGATGGTGGAGTTGCTGGTAAAGAGTATTATATAGAACAGTTTGATGGTGATAGAGAGAACTACATTAAAAAGTATGCTGACCCTGACAACACAATAGAGTTTGCTTCAGCGTTTGGTGGATTTAAATTTTTAAGAGATGGTAACAAAGAAGCTTTAACAATAGAAAGGAATGGGGGTATAACTACACCAGACGACATAACAGTCAATGGTAAAACAGTAGTTACAGAAGCACCAGCAGATGGTAAACAATATGCAAGACAAGATGAAGCATGGTCAGAGGTAACAGGCGGTGGAAGTGGTGGTGGAGATGTACAACCAGCAGTTACAATGAGAGCTAGTAAAACAGCAGACCAATCTATACCATCAAACTTATGGGTTCCAGTTACGTTTGAGGATGCAGAAATTGATACAAATGACTGTTTAGATACAGCTACTGGAAGATACACACCAAATGTAGAAGGTTATTACCTTGTCTCTGGAAGCACAGGATTTAGAGATGGTTCTGTAAGACGAGGAATATGTGCAGTATCATTAAATGGCAACAAGGTACAACAAGGTTCAGAAGCGTATAATGATGCTACTACTCAAGATAATATAACTTCTACAACAACCACAATAGTTAAATGTAATGGCACAACTGATTATATAACCATAGAAGCATTAACTGTTAGCTCTAGTGAGGTTAATATTGTTAGTGGTCGTACAACTAAATTTAACGTAGCACTAATCACTGGTCAATCTAGTGGTGGTTCAGGTGGTGGTGAGGTACAAGAAGCGGTTGTGTTTAGGGGTGAGTTAACTACAAATCAACCAGTAACAAGTGGAGTAGAGGAAACTGTTAAACTAGATTCTGCTTCTATTGATACAAGTGGGGCTTTTGATAATGGTAAATTTAAACCCACTGTAAAAGGTTGGTATCAAGTTAATGGAGCAGTATCTCAAGCTGGAGTTCCAAATGCAACTAGGCTTGTAGCTTCGTTATATAAAAATGGTATTCCTGTTTCTTATGGTAATGATGTAACAGCTGATAAGGCAGTAAGAGGTACTGTAAGTGATATAATTTATTTAGATGGTGTTAATGATTATTTAGAATTAGCGGGTTATATTGTATCAACAAATCCAGATGTTTCTTATCTTGGGTCAGGTGTAAAAACCTACCTATCAGCCTCACTAATCACTGGTCAATCTAGTGGTGGTGGTGAAGCAACAGGTACACCAACATTATATGAAGTTGAGAAGTTAAATGATGTTCCTACATTAAACGGCACTGACTGGATGAAGTGGGGTTTAAGTGGTATTACTCTTGATGTTAAGGCTGGTCAAACATACACTTTAAATTTATCAGGTCAATATAATGGTCTTACAAATAATGTACCTGTAGCTGAATTTAAATTTGTAAAAGATACAAATGGAGTGCCAGAGGATGTTGGCAATATAGCTTATGTTGGGTCGGTAGTTACAAATGTTCAGTCAGCAATATTTGCCCCTATAGCACATCAATATATATTCACTGCTACTTCTGACGAAACAGTAAATTTTTCTGCTTACATGAGAGCACAATCAGGTACACAGGGTTTAACTAATGGTGAGTTTACAATTACTTCATTTGGCACAGGTGGTTCAGGTGGTGGTAGTTACACTCCAGAGAAGATGGTGTGGGAAGACGTACGAAGCACTAGAGTAAAAGATGTTGTATATACTAATGATAATGATGTTCCATTATATATTTCTATTTATGTAAATACAGCACCAAATTCTTATGCTGAATTTCATATAGATGGCGATAATATGTCCACTATTGGTTTAAATAATAATACAGGTGGTGGTAATTTATATAGTCCTTTATTCCAACTAATTCCAGCTGGTAGCACTTATGAGCTTAAAACAGGAGCTGGTACTGTAGATTATTATAATTGGAAAGAAGCTCGTATGCCTGTAGCAGTAGGAACAGGTGGTTCAGGCGGAGGTGATTCAATAAAGGCTTGGGTAAACTTTGATGGTACAACATCAGATATAAGAGCTGAAAACAATATTGCTTCTGTAGAAAATACAGGTTCGGGCGAATATAAGGTAACTTTTAAAACCCCAATGCCTAACGCTAATTATTGTGTAATAGCTTCTACTTCAAGCTCTGCCACAAAACCAATGCTCACACCTCAACTGTTTAATCAAGGTGCAACTTGGGCAACATCAGCCCCTACTGTAGATTCATTCTATATAACTACACCAGACTATCAAACAAACAGAAATAGTATTTCTGAGTATGTTAACATAGCAGTTATAGGAGAGGGTGGTGGTTCAGGTGATAGCATATGGACAGGCAATGATGGTAATGCAACCCTTGAAAATGGTTTTGTTAAAATTAAGAGAGGTGGTCAAGAGATTAACTTAAACCCCAATTATAATGGTGATGGGGCAGTAATGGAATCCAATGACCCTGTAAGTCTTGTTTCTAATAGTAAATATGGGATAACAGTTGATACTGATGGCTCTGTTGCTATGCCAAATTTAACTACAACTGAATTTTCAGCAAATGTACCAAACTGTTATATCGGTACTGCGGGACAGATTGTAAAACATTTATCACCTACTTTGTATTCAATAGAAGAGATTGACAAGATGTTAGCTATCAAAGATAAACTCATTGAGAAACTATCAGCAAGATTAGATGAACTAGAAAAGAGGGTTAAGTAATGCTAGGATTTTGCCCTTTTGCATCAGCACCTTTTGCATCTACAGGTAGTGGAGCAATCGTTAGACAACAAGCAAGTTTTGTTGGCGAAGCTATTGTTAACGCTAATGCTAATGCTGACTGGTCTAACAAGGCAGATATAGTAGGTGAAGCAATATTACAAACAAACAGCACTATTGCTGGAAGTGGTTGGGTGAGACAAAATCCTAATACCCCTGAATGGGATATGGATAAGTCTCAAGATTGGAATCAAATTAAATAACTAGAGGAAATAATTATGCATATAGTAGCAATAGTAGCTTTATTAGGTGGTGTAGGATATGGTATTGATAATGACTGGAAAGTAGCAAAAGCATATAAGTCATATGAAAACTGCCGAGTTGACCATCCTAAAGTACAGAACACAATGACCTCATGGCAGTATGACCCATGTAATTTAGTGGCATATAAACTTCAAAATAAATAAGGTAAAATTTTACAATGGCAAAATCAAATGTTTCAGAATGGGACTCAGTAGCAACTAACAACTTAGATATTGATGGAATAAATATTTCTAATGATTGCCCGCCATCTTACGTTAACGATGCAATTCGTGAAATGATGGCACAAATCAAAGATTGGCAGATGGGAGTTCCAGCTCAACCACTAGTTTCTAATGGTTCATTTACTTCTAATGGAGCAACTAACATTACTGGCTCTTTTGCTATGGATGGTGTGTTAGGTGAAAATGGTCAAGTATTAACATCTAAAGGCTCTGTAGATACCCCTACATGGGAAACGCTAGGGAATATGTCCGTTCAAAATAAAGATGCAGTTGATATAACTGGTGGCACAATGACTGGAACAACAGTTAACTCCGTTACAGTTGGAACTAATGCTTCAGGACGTAAAACATTTTCTACATCAAACCCAAGTGGCGGTGAAAATGGTGACATTTGGTATAAGTATATATAATGCCTTTATATTACAAATCAGGTGGGTCATGGCAGAATACTAAAGACATTTACATCAAAAGGTCTGGAACTTGGAGTCAGTGTGCTGAAGTTTATGTAAAGGTTGATGATGCTTGGAGACCACTTCTCTACAAGTCTGGTTCTGCAACATACACATCTGGAAATGGTAGTTTTACTGTTCCAGCTGGCGTTACAAGAATTACAGTTAGTATAGTAGGTGGTGGTGGTAGTGGTGGCTCTGGTACTGAAACTGGCAATGGTGGTGGCGGTGGCGGTGGCGGTGCTGGTACTTATAAAAACACTACAATTACTGTAAGTCCATTTCAAGTTATTTCATATTCAGTAGGTGGAAGAAACGCAAGTTCTACTTTTGGTTCAATAATTGCTAATGGTGGAACAAATGGTGGCAATGGTGGTAATGGCTATGGTGGTGGAGGAGGAAGTGTAGGTGGTGCTGGTGGACAAGCTGGAACTAATGACAGGTCTAGTGGTAGTGGTGGTAAAGGAGGAAGTTCGCCTTTTGGAACTGGTGGAATAGGTGGTGGTGGTGGTAATGGAGCTAATGCAACTGGTTATGGTTCAGGTGGCGGAGGTGCTGGATTTCAAGATAGGTCTAACCCTTACTACTGGACTGGTGGTGTAGGCACTGGCGGTAAAATTCAACTTAATTGGTAAATAATATATGACAACACAAAGAATACTATTCGGTGAATTTAAGCCTGACTTACCTGATAATGAAGGTAGTCCAACAGCTAACTTAGATATGGCTTACAATGTATATTCTAGTTCTACAGGTTACGCACCTTTTCCTAAAGCATCTACTGCTTCTGATGATATGCCCAATGGTGAAGATGTTAATTCTTTATTCCTAGCAAAAGACCAAGCAGAAATAATCATTATGGCTGGTACTGATTCTGAGATATATCGTGCTAATAACATATTAAGAACAGGAACAAGTGGAGCAACAATTGCTCCAGTAGGTAAGGCTGGTGGATATACTTCACCACAAGTTAATTGGGTATTTAAACAATTTGGTAGAGCTGTTTTAGCCACAAATGGAACAGATAAAATTCAAAGGTATATTATTGGTGATAGCAAACCATTTGCAGACATAGAACAAGCACCAGTATGTAAAACAATGGCTATTGTAAGAGATTTTGTAATGGCTGGGTACTGTGATGAAGATTACAATAAAGTGCAATGGTCTGATTTAAATAATGAGAATGTTTGGGATAGCACAGATATAAATCAAGCTGACTTTCAAATACTACCCTCTGGTGGAGCTGTAAAAGCAGTTACAGGTGGTGAGTTTGGATTAATTTTACAAGAAAAAGCAGTGACTCGTGCCAGCTATATTGGGACTCCATTGATATGGCAATTTGATTTAATATCAGATAACACAGGGTGTATTTCAGGTTCTTCAGCAATAGCTCATAATGGCTCATCTTATTGGTTATCAGAATCAGGATTTATGTCTTGTGATGGCTCAACAGTCACACCGATTGGCGAGGGCAAGATTAATGATTGGTTCTTTAACGAGTTTGATAGAACTCAAATAGATAATATAAGTGTAACAATAGACCCTTTAAAATCTTTAATTGTGTGGGATTTTCCTACAGCTAAAGACACTAGAGGATTAATTATGTATAACTTTAATACTCAACGATGGACAGTTGGTGGCACAGATGCTCAAGTTGTTTCTGGATTAGCTACTCAAGGAAGAACACTAGATTCACTAGATGTCCCATATCCCATACTTGATGATATGCCAGTATCGCTAGATTCACCATTATTTATTGGTGGGCAATTTGCACTTTGTGGAGCTTCTGGTAGTCATATAGTAGCTTTTAATTTAATACCTGATGACTGTACATTAACAACTAATGATTTAGAGTTTGGTATGTTTAGTGTTGCTACTTTAGCACAACCCATCATTGAGAATGGCAGTGCTGGTTTTCAAATAGCATCAAGACAAACTATGTCATCAGCAATAGACTTTATGCCCGTATCAATTACAAGTAGTGAAAATAGAGCAGACCTAAGAGGTGGTGGAAGATACCACAGGGTAAGAACAATACCAACAGGAGCTTGGACAAAGGCTATAGGATTTGATTTAACAGTAACACCTCAAGGGCAAAGATAATGGTAATGATTGCACAACAACAGCAACAAAAACCACTAAACCTAACTAACCCGTTTAGTAACCTATCACAAGACCCAGCAATACAACAAGGCTTACTAGGTAACTGGGCATTTAACTTTGCAAATCAAGGTGACAATGGTGGGCGTTCATACTTTGAGAACCTATTTAACTTCCCACAACAGAATCAAGGTGGAAACGTGCTAAATGGTATGCAAAATAACAGTGCTATGAATATATTTGGACAACAAAATAATAACAACGCTTTGCAAGGATGGTCGGATAAACTATTATCAGCATATGATAGCCATGTAAGCTCACCAAACCTACAAGCAGACATATTATTCCAAGATACATTTATGGGTGGTAATAATAATAAAAAACAAGATTTAGGCTGGGGGTTATTAGAGTAATGGCAAAAAAAGGAATTATGTATCGCATACTTCCATTTAATGGATTATGGACTAACAGAGATGTTTCAGAGGTCGTTAATGGTGTAATGAATGGTAAGATTAATGCAACAGGAACAATGACAGTTTATCAAGGAACTAACATACTGGTAGATGAAAGAATATCAACAGAGTCAGTTATTTTATTTAGTGCAAGGTCTAATTCAGAGTTTGGATTACCTTTTATAGAAAGTAAAAGTAAGGGCGAAGCAAAGGTAGGTTATGTAGGCGACAATGGAACTAAATTTGATTATGTTGTACTTGGCTAAAAATTATATAGGGGTAAGGATGAAATCAGAATTATATGTAGTACCGCCACAATTAGTACATAAATATTGGCACATGGCAGAGCCACACTTGAAGTTAGCAATAGAAAAAGGAAATGGAGAGTTTGACCTTAACGATTTAAGATATGTATGCAGCAGAGGAGAGCAACAGTTGTTGATGGTAATGAGAGATGACAAATGTCATTGTGCGTTAACAACAATACAGTATAACTTTCCTAGATTTAGACAGATGTATATATCTTACATAGGTGGCAAGAATACAAAAGATGGATGGCAGCAGTTTTTAGATTGGACACAGAATCAAGGATGCGACAGAGTAACAGGAAGTGCAGTAACAGAATCAGTAGCTAAATTATGGGCTAAGATGTATGGCTTTGAACGTAAATATATAACAGTAGAACTTAAACTTAACAAGGAACAAAATGATACTTAAATTAAAAGTGTGGTTACTTAAAAAACTGCTTAACGATGTATCTAAGCATGGACATGATGGTGATGTTTACTTAGCTCACATAAATAAATTTGAAGATAAACTACTCAAGACTGTAGGTGGTGAGGGAAGTATTAATCCTGACACTGGCTTAGTTCAATATAAAGGTGGTGGTGGAGGTGGTAACTCACAGACAACAAATGACTTAGACCCAAATGTAGTTCCTTATGTAAGAGATGCTCTATCTAAACAACAAGGGTTGTATAACGAAGGTGCACCAGAGTATTACGCTGGGCAAACATATTTAGACCCTAACGCTAACCAAACTAATGCTATGAACCAAATAGCAACACAAGCAAACGCTGGAAGTCCTGTATTAAATAATGCAACTAATTTAGGTAACAGTATGATACAGGGTGATTACCTATCAGCAACAAACCCTTACTTTAATAGCGTAATGAATACTGCTGGCCGTAAAGCAACAGATTTATATAACACAGCTACTAACAATACATTCTCGGATGTAAGTAAAGCTGGAAGATACGGAAGTAATGCTCATGGAAACCTACAAGCTGGAAATGCTGGTAAACTAGCTGAGTCTTTAGCTGATACAGCAGGACAATATGCTTATGGAAACTACTCAGCAGAAAGGGCTAACCAAAACCAAGCAATGGGACAAGCACAGAACCTAGCAAGTAACCAATACTATGATGCTAACCAACTAATGAACGCAGGTAATGTTCAAGCTGGATTTGACCAAACAGCACTTAATGCAGATATTGCAAGACATGACTATGGTCAGAACGCACAAGCACAGTTATTAAATAATTACACTAACGCTGTATGGGGTGCGCCAGGTGGTAGTACTTCTACAACATCTAATAGCGGAGGTGGCAAATAATGCTTGGTGGAATAGATTGGAAAATGTTTCTTACGCCTGAAATGAGGGCTGGTGTTGATGTAGCAACAGGAGAAAAGTCTATTGATGAGGCTGCTTTAAATTACGCTACAGGACAGGCAATATCAGGTGGTGTAGACTCTTTAGGAGGTACTGATGCACTTGGTAACTCACAAGAAAAATTATTTAATGATGCGGGGCAAGAGCAATTATTTAATGAGGCTATACCTAATCAATTAGATGGCAGTCAATTTCAAATAGAACCGCAAGATGTTAATATACAACCTGAAGCTATACCTAGCTCATATAATGATGCTATATATAATCCATTAAGCACACCAGACGTTGCGAACAGTCAAGCTATTTCGCCTGCAATGGACAAAGCTATATCTAACCCAGCTTTAGACATTAATACAGCGGGATTAAATGAATCAGGAATAGCTGGGCAAGGTGAAATTGAAACTCCCGGAACATTCTTAGGTTTAGAAGGCAAAGATTATACTAAGATGGGTATGCAAGGTGTATTAGCAGCAGGAGTAGGTGCAGCATCACAACCACCAATACAACCATCAAAAGCACCAGCAGGCCCTGGAATGACTAAAGGGAATCCAATACCAATACCACAAGGTGGTATGCAAGGTGTTAATTCAATGGTTAAACCAGTGCAACCACTAAACTCAATGCAGATGACACAAGCACAAGGCTTAATTAGCCCATTTCAACGAGATAGAATGAGAAGAGGACAATACTAATGGCAAGTTATTTAAAAGACATATTTGGTACAGGTACTAATATATTTGGTGCAAGTGCTGGAGGCGAGACAGACTTACTTGTTGAAAATGGTTTACTATCACAAGAGGCTGTTGATAAAGCACAAAACGCATCGTTAATGCAAGGGTTAATTGGGACAGGTGTTGCTTATGCAGCTCAACCTAAAAATCAAAACTATGGTTCATTTGCACCTTACCTTGCAAAAGGATTCCAACAAGGAATGACCCAAGCTAAACAACCATTTACTGAGTTAAGAAGCACTGCTAACTCTGCTATGAAGATGGAAGATTATGCTCTACAGAAACAAACAAGAGAAAGAAGTGCCAGATCAAGAGAATTAATGGATAAAATTAGAAACCCTGATGGAACTATTAATGCTGAAGTATTAACACAGTTAAGAGCAGAAGACCCTGCAGCGTTCTTAAAATACCAAGAGCTTGAACTTAATGATGCTAAGATTGATAAGTTATATTCTGAAGCAGAAGAAAACAGAGCTGTCCCATCAGTTACTATGGCTAAACCAAAAATGGCTGACTACACTGTGCCATCATGGGCAAACTATGTAGCTACAGGAGACTCTACTTATCTAAGACCAGACAAAAGTAAAGAGAACGCTGATATTAAAGCTGAATATGCAAGGATTAAAAATGAATACAGCGAGGAAGAGGCAAATAATTACATTGCTTCTATACAAAGCGGTCAACCTAATCAGTATAGAGTACAGGCTAATCCAGCAACAAAAAATGCTAACTATAACTATACAGACAGTCAGGGTGTTACTAGAACACCAATTATCTTTGATACAACACAACCTCAAAAAGTTATTAATGAAATGAGGACGTTAAAGCCAAAAGTAGATAAAGCATTTAAAAGCAATCAGCTCTTATTAAGAGGTGCAAGAAATGGTATTAGAAGATTGTTGGCTACTGGTGACTTAGGTAAGATAACAGGTGTTGTCGGTGCTTTTCCTAATATGTGGGGTTCAGATGCTGCAGATGCTGACAGTTTACTTACAGGTATTAAAGAGAAAGAATTTCTAAACAACTATCAACGTATTAAGGCAGCAGGTGGTGGTTTTGGTTCATTGACAGAGAAAGAGGGCGAAAGACTAGAGAATATGAGAGCTGTGTTAAATAAAGCCCAAAGCCCAGAGCAATTTAAAGATACTTTAATTATGCTTGAAAAAGAGTTAGGCAAGTATGAAGAGCTTGATAGGGTTGAATACTATCAAACCTATGGTGACAAAGAGAAGTTTGGGCTTAACGAATTAACAGAATACGAATCATCTACTCCTAACGCTGATGGCTTAGGATTGTCAGGCGGTAGTGGCGTACCAAGTGATGAAGTGGTAGATGCAATTGTTTTTGGAGGGTAATATGGCGACTAAAGAGCAGTTAAAGACATGGATAGTAGACAACCAAGATAAACAAGGCAAAGAGGGCAAAGATGGACAAGATTTTGAAAAGGTTAAAGCAAAGTACATATCACTTAGAGGTAAGACTAGTCGTGCTGAAGCAGATGCTGAAGCAGATGTTAAAACAGGTGACTACAGTGTGGGTGCAGAAAGGGCAAGAACTGTTGCACAAGGTGTTACATTGGGTTTTGCAGATGAAATCGAAGCTGGTGCAAGGTCTCTATTCTCTGATAGCAAGTATAAAGACATCAGGGATGAAATTAGGCAAAACACTAGAGACTTTCGTACAGACAATCCGGGACAAGCGTTAGCATTAGAAATGGCAGGTGGTGTTGTTATTCCTGGCGGTATATTAAGATCGGGTGCAAAAGCTTTGGTAGGAAAAGGTCTATCAAATAAAAGATTCTTTAATAATACTCCAAGACCATCTACTGATAAGTTAAACAAAAGAAACCTAACTGACCCTGTGTCTAACAGTGCCAACACATATAAAAAAGCTGTTGGTAACAATGCAGCTTTAGGTGCAACCTATGGTGCAGGTGCTAGTGAGTCTGAAAGTGCTTCAGGAATTGCAGCGGATGCAGCACTTGGCGGTGCAGTTGGTGGAGTTGCTGGTGGTGCTATATTAGGTGCAACTAGACAATTAAAACCTTTAGTAACTAGAGATGCAAAAAGATTAGCTGAAAAAGCGATTGCGCGAGATAAAGAAGGATTCTTTCCTGGTTTTATTACTCGTGGTCAATCAGCAGTAAGTGCAGTAGAAAGAGCTTCTGAAGGACAGTTAAGCAATGTCTCTAAAACCATTAAGAAAGGTAGGGCTGAAGGTTTAGAGGGTTATAACATGAACGTCTTTGATGATGTGTTTGATTTAGTAAAGCTAGGCAACAATAAAAAAGAAGCGTATAGAGTAAGGCTTGGTTCGGCTGAAAATAATACCGAAAGAGCTAGGGTAATTAGAGAGATGGTAAATGAGAACTATGATTCATCTTATATGAACATGAGGTTTTATAAAAATGACAATTCTCTTAAAAATGATTTAGCAGATTGGTATAAACAAGCAAGAAAAGGCAAGTCAGAAAATGCTATAAAAGAAATAGACAGTCAGTTTCAGGGCATAACTTCAGCAATGAATGTTATTCCAAGTCAGGTTGGAAAATCAAGTGCCAATGGATTAAAAGATTTATTTCAAAGACTAAGAAGTAGGCATGATAATGTATTGAAAAAGTCACTTACTGGTGATGATGTTGCATCTGATTTAAAAAAGGGGCCGTTTGGCTCTGTTTATAAAGACTTAGAAGATGTTGTAAAAAAGAACATTAGAAAGAACAGTAAAAATGCCATAGATGATTATGATGCAACTCAATATGCGTATAACGCTGTTTTAAGCCTTGAGGATGCAGTATCTAAATCTGTAGGTAAGGGTTTATTTACCCCAACTCAAGTTCATACTGCTTTCTCTAGGTCAGGTCGTAACGCAAATGCCAAAAGGTCAAATAAAGCAATGGCTAAAGGTATTGGAAATATTGCTTATAAAGCAAACACTAAGTTTAAAGATGTAGTTGGTGATACTATTCCTGACTCAGGAACTTCAGGCTCTATTATATCAACAGGTTCATTGCTTGGTCTTGGTGGTTTAGTAGGCTCAGGAGCAGTATTAAACCCAGCTATACTAGGTGTAATTGGTGTAGTAGGTGCTAAAGCATTACAATATCACCCAGCTTTAATTAAAAGATTTAACAAAATGATTGCTAAAGGTGATTATAGACAGTCAGCAGATTTGTTAGAAAGGTACGCAGCAACAAGTGGCGCAGCAGGTGTAGAGGTAAATCAACTCATTAACGAGTTAAGACAAGGCAGGTAAGGGGTAGGGAGTTTTAACTTTATAGGAACTTTATCTATGGAAACTTTATGGACAGTATCAGCACCAGCATGGCAGTGGCTACTCTCGGGTGTAGTAGCATTGTGGGTTTGGGAAACATGGCTAGAACACGTTTGGTACAAATTTAAACATTGGGTGACTAATCAT
>Ga0209092_10001761_pt1 | contig 20610 bp, 17 predicted proteins | sample FraStrMetagenome_FD_187446 | JGI IMG/M metagenome (GOLD analysis project Ga0209092, IMG submission 187446) | Marine eukaryotic phytoplankton communities from Arctic Ocean - Fram Strait ARC3M Metagenome (SPAdes) (version 2) | ecosystem: Environmental > Aquatic > Marine > Oceanic | place: Fram... | reverse complement strand
TTTTTCGCATTTTTTATGGAGCGAATAAGCGATCGGGATAAAAAATAAATAAATAAGGACACAAGGGATGTTGGCAAGGCTGGCGATACTCTGCTTGATACAACGAGTGGTTTATCAGAACGATGCATTGTTTAACAGTTAATGAGTACTTATCGATAATCAGTTATGGAGAATAGTAGTGAGTGTAAAACTTATAGATAATGAAGCGTTTTATGGTTATAGGGTTCGTCGAACAGTCGATGCTAAATTATTCCAAGAATATTTTAGTTTAAAGCAGGGTGGTAAACGACTTAACGGAACAACGAAAAAGAGAATAGAGAAAGAGGCAGCTACTCGTGATGATGAGTTAGCCATTTCACAAGCTAAAGCTAAGCGAGCCAACAAAGCTGCACGTTGCTTTAATGACAATGGTTCTGTGCGAGGCATTAGTTATTTGGTAAAAACTGAAAAAAGCGGAACTAAAACACCGATCTTTCAGGTGGGCATTGCCTCAGAAGCCGATGGTAAAATTATTTGCACAAGTTACTCGATTAATGCACATGGCAAAGACCTTGCTTGGAAAATGTCTGTTGATACGTTTGCAAAACATAAGGGCATTGGTAAGACGACTAAGCTTTATAAAGAGCTAATAGCGGCTATACCCAAGCGAGCTATCAAGAGGACTGCCAAGAAAACGGCAAAGACAGCCGTGAAAAAATCGATAAAGAAGGTGGCGAAAAAGGTAGTAAAAAAGGCTGTTAAGAAACAGTCATTAAAAAAGAAATAGCGATTTTTTATAGGTGTTCTTGAAAGAGTCTCTGGCTATTTTAAGTGTAATAAAAAGGCCAGCATTTGCTGGCCTTTTTATTACTAAATAAACTAAAAGATAAAGCGTTTATTTAGCGGCTTCTACCGATTTAATGATTTCAGCTTTTGCTTCAGCGGCATCAGCCCATCCTTGTACTTTAACCCACTTTCCTTTTTCAAGGTCTTTGTAGTGCTCAAAGAAATGCTCAATTTGCTGAAGTAATAAAGGTGACAAATCAGTTGCTTCTTTTACGTCGCGATAAATGACTGATAATTTATCAACAGGAACAGCGATAAGCTTGGCATCGATGCCTGACTCATCTTCCATTTTTAAAACGCCAACAGGACGACATTTAATCACTGCACCATTAATTAATGGGTAAGGTGTAGGCACTAATACATCTAATGGGTCGCCATCTTCTGACAAAGTATTAGGAATGTAGCCGTAGTTACAAGGATAAAACATGGCTGTCGCCATAAAGCGATCAACCATTAATGCGCCAGTGTCTTTGTCAACTTCATACTTTACTGGATCGCTGTTGGCTGGAATTTCAATGATGACGTTGATTTCATCAGGAAGATTTTTACCTGCTGGGATATCGTTAATGCTCATGCTGTTAGTTACCTATGTATAAGTGCTTTAAATATGTATAAGTGCTTTAAATATTGATAAGTTCTGCCAATAACTGTTCAGTTCAGTGAGTACCAGCAGCGTGCATATTGTGCTTGTTGCTGTCGCTCTCAATCCCTTACTTTGTGTGAATGCTTTGACTGCCATCTACTTTGCGTCTTTGCTTGATTTTACCTAAGCATTAAGAAGACGGGTATCCAGATAAAACCGCGTGTTACCGGCTTTTGATCTTGGCGTGAAGCTTTTGGGGTGTATGTGCGTTATGTACGTCCACACACCAGTAGAATCGGGCGCGGATGATACCAGACCGGCGCTCATTTAGCCAAAAATGAGGCCTTGAAAGGCCTTGTTTAGCTACTTTTTGAGCGAGGGTTGCGACTTTATACGAGGGCTGCGACGTTTTGGCAGTTTTTTCTCAACTAACACCTTTTTAAGACGCGCATAGATGGGTAATCCATTCTTGTAAGGTGGGTAATCCTCGCCAGAAATAAGCGGTGCTAGGTAGTCTCTTGCAGCATCGGTAATACTCCAGCCATCGCGACTAATAAAGTGGCGTGGCAGCATCTTTTCGACATTAGCAACGTCTGCCAGTGGTGCTTCACCCACTTTCCAGCTGTATTTTTTGCCTTTGCCGCGCACGATTGTCGGCATAATGGCTGTTTTTCCTGCCAAAGCGAAGTGAACGGCCGCTTCGCCTAAGGCGTAGGCCTGATCTACATCTGTTTTTGAGGCAATATGACGGGCAGAGCGCTGGAGGTAGTCGGCTAGTGCCCAATGATACTTATAGCCAAACTTACGTTTCACCATTTCGGCCAGAGTTGGCGCTACACCGCCTAACTGGATATGACCAAAAGCATCGGTGCTGCTGCTACCTGAGAGGTATTGGCCGTTAACATTTTTAGCGCCTTCAGACGCGACAATTACGCAATAGCCATGTTTTTTGACAGTTTTATCGACGCGGCGCAAAAACTTTTCGGGTTCAAACGCAATTTCTGGAAAGATAATAATATGGGGAGCATCACCATCTTGTTGAATAGCTAGGCCACCTGCCGCTGCAATCCAGCCTGCGTTTCTGCCCATTACTTCAAGAATAAAGACCTTGGTAGAGGATTCGCACATTGAAGCAACATCGAGTGCGGCTTCTTTGGTTGAAATAGCAACGTATTTAGCGACTGAGCCAAAGCCTGGACAGTTGTCCGTGAGGGGCAAATCATTGTCGATAGTTTTGGGGATGCCAATGCAGTTGAGCGGGTAGCCAACTTCTTCGCTGAATTGGGCTAGTTTGTGCGTGGTATCTTGAGAGTCACCACCACCATTGTAAAAAAAGTGACCTATATTGTGTGCTTTAAAGACTTCAATAAGGCGTTCGTATTCGCTACGGCTTTCATCAATACCTTTTAGCTTGTAACGACAGGATCCAAATGCCCCGCTGGGAGTATGGCGCAATTGACTAATTGTCTTCGCTGATTCTTTGCTGGTATCGATAAGCTCTTCATTAAGCGCGCCGAGAATACCGTTTTGGCCAGCATAAACAGTACCGATATCTTTGCTGGCTTTGGCAGCTTCAATAACACCGCAGGCTGAAGCGTTGATAACAGCGGTAACGCCACCGGATTGAGCGTAGAATGCATTTCTTTTTGGCATAAATAGGTCTAACAGAAAGGTGAGAGGCTAATGATGCGCCCAAGAGTTTAAAGTTCAGCGTGCATTATCATAAAATTTTCTGCAAAGTGCTGTGATAAAATGTTTGTAATTGTTGCCCTAATTATTGGGAACTACTTTTGGAGCGCTAGATTTCGCAAGAAGCTATTTTTTTTATGCTCTCCGGGGGCGTTGAAATTTTTTGTTTAAAGACGTATTTAATGCCGAAGCGATTGTTATAAATCGATAGTGATAAACAGCCTGTAATAAGTTAGCAGTTATAAATTAGAACTTATAAGTTAGTATTTATAAAGGGTCTGTAAAGAGAAACAGTCCATAAAGAGTTTAGCAATAAAAAATTGTAAATAGGTAAAATGATTTAATGCATATTCATATACTCGGTATTTGCGGCACTTTTATGGGTAGCCTTGCGTTGTTGGCGCGAGAGGCTGGCCATGTGGTTACTGGCGCAGATCAAAACGTCTATCCACCGATGAGTGATCAACTTGAAGCGGCAGGTATTGAGCTTTATCAAGGTTATGATGCAGAACATATTGCTGCTTTATCGCCTGACAGCGTCATTATTGGCAATGCACTTTCACGCGGTAATCCCTCGGTTGAGTATGTATTAGATGAAGGGTTACATTACCAGTCGGGTCCTGAATGGTTATCCGAGCATGTGTTGCGTGGTCGATGGGTACTGGCCGTAGCTGGTACGCATGGTAAAACGACAACCGCCAGCATGCTAGCTTGGATTTTATCTTACGCTGGGTTAGAGGCAGGTTATTTAATTGGGGGCGTACCCAGTAATTTTGGTCAGTCGGCGCGTTTAGGCAGTGCTCCTTATTTTGTGATTGAGGCCGATGAATACGATACCGCGTTTTTTGATAAGCGTTCTAAGTTTGTTCACTACCATCCACAAACTTTGGTTATAAATAATTTAGAGTTTGATCACGCAGATATATTTGATGACTTAGCCGCGATTCAGCGTCAGATGCATCATTTGATTCGCACCGTTCCTGCCAAGGGACAAGTCATGATTCCCAACGTAACTGCATTAAATGAAGTTATGGATATGGGTTGTTGGTCGGCATTAGAGTATCTTTCTGGTGAGCAGAGTCCTTGGCAAGTCAGTTTAGAAGCTGTTGATCAATCAACGTTTAATGTGGCAAAGGGTGAAGACTGCGGACAAGTACAATGGACGTTATGTGGAGTGCATAATCGTGATAATGCACTTGCGGCTATTGCGGCAGCACACCATGTTGGCGTAAGTGTTAGTACGGCGACTGCGGCATTGTGTGAATTTACAAGCGTGAAGCGGCGCATGGAGCGTCTGGCCTGCGTAGATGGCGTAACGGTATATGACGATTTTGCGCATCACCCTAGCGCTATAAAAACCACTCTGGAGGGTATGCGAGCACGCTGTAAAAATGGTCGTGTTATTGCGATTATTGAGCCACGATCAAATACCATGCGTATGGGTTTCCATAGTGATGATCTACCAGTCGCCGTTGCGGATGCTGATTGCGTGTGGTGGTATGAGTCAGAAGAAAATAGTAGTGTGCTTGAAAAATTATTTGTTGATAACGATAAAGTCGTAGTGAGAAATAGCATCGCTATTATAATTGAGCAAGTGGTTGCGCAGGCACAGGCAGGCGATGAAATTGTCATTATGAGTAATGGCGGTTTTGGCGGTATACATACTTTTTTAATAAGTGCGCTAGAAGTTCGTTAGAGCTGCGTGATTAAAATTATTATTAAAAGATAGCGACTAAATAGAACGATTAAAGCAAACAACTCAAAAAGAAGTAGCGAAAGAAAAAATATGAAAAGAATAACCTTAGCGATTACGGGTGCCTCGGGTGCACAATATGGATTGCGATTATTAGAGGTGTTACTGTCAGCCAAAGTTGAAGTGCACTTTTTAATTTCGGATGCAGCGCGACAAGTAATGGCCTTAGAGATGGGTATTGATTTGCCGAGTGATGATGCCGATTTGGTTGAGTATTTTACTAAGCAGTATCAAGCCTGTGCCGAACAAATTCATGTTTATGGTCGCAAACAGTGGGGTGCATCGGTAGCGTCGGGTTCAAATGCGCCAGACGCGATGGTTATTTGCCCTTGCAGTTCCGGTACCTTATCGGCGGTGGCTACAGGTGCTAGTAATAATTTAATTGAGCGCGCCGCTGATGTGATGTTAAAAGAGCGAAAGCAATTAATTATTTTGCATCGAGAGATGCCGTTATCAACGATTCATCTTGAGCACTTATTAAGTTTATCGAAACTGGGTGTGGTAGTTATGCCGGCATCACCTGGATTTTATCATAAACCGACAAGTGTTGAAGATATAATAGATTTTGTCGTAGCGCGCATATTAGATCATCTTGGTGTTGAGCAAACTTTAATGGCGCGTTGGGGTCAATCTTAGCGTTGGTTAAATAGGCCTTTTTATATTTATATATAAATTATGCGGTCATGAAAAAAGTTGTTATTGAATTAGTCATTGTTAAATGCGTTATATAAATAGGGGTTCACCTTGTCAGATTCCAAATCTACACCTTCTACTCAATCAAATCTATCTTCAGCCTTTGCTAAGGTTTATGACGCACTTATTTTATCGCGTCCTTGGTATGCCATATTTTTATTAATAGTAGCAACGGCGCTAGCCGGTTTTTATGCGCAGAATTATAAAGTAGATGCCTCGGCCGATGCCTTAGTACTTGAGGGAGATAAAGACTTAGCTTTCTTTCGTGAGGTCGGTAAGCGATATGCCGCAGAAGAATTTTTTATTGTGGCCTATCAGCCAAAAGATAAATTATTCTCGGAGCAGGCTTTAAAAAATATTAGCACATTAGTAGCTGACCTAGAAAAAGTTCAAGGTGTATCGACAGTGATGTCCATATTGGATGTGCCGTTATTGTATTCGCCTAAAGTGTCAATAAGCAGCTTGATGTTAGGCATTAAAACATTACGTGATAGTAGTGTTGATAGAGATTTAGCTGCTAATGAATTTCGTGATAGTCCTATCTATAAACAATTATTAACAAGTACTGATGCTAAGACCACGGCATTACAAATCGGACTGGTGCGTGATCAGAAATATAATAATTTGTTGGATGAAAGAAATCGTTTGCGTGTTTTAAACGCAGAAGGAGCTTTATCTGAATCCGAAGTGGAGGAGTTAGTTACGGCAGAGCAAGTATTTAAAAGCTATACCGTAAAGACGGCTGAGCATCAGCAGCAATTGGTAAAAAATGTTAGATCGGTCTTAAATCAGCATCGCGGCGCAGCGACGGAAATTTTTCTAGGCGGCGTACCGATGATTGCTAGCGATATGGTTTCTTTTGTTAAAAGCGATATGAAAGTGTTTGGTGTTGGTATTTTAATTTTTGTTATTGTAGTGCTGACCATTATTTTTAGAACATTACGGTGGGTTTTCTTGCCGCTATTGGTCTGCATGCTAACCAATATTTTTATGTTGGGTCTGCTTGGTTTTCTAGACTGGCGTATGACAGTTATCTCATCTAATTTTATTGCCTTATTATTAATTATAACGCTGGCGATTGCTGTGCATCTTATTGTTCGCTATAGAGAGTTGCAGCTATTAAAGCCTCAAGCGTCGCAACATGAGCTTGCATTGTCGACAGTATTGGCGATGTTAAGACCTTGTGTCTATACCGGGCTTACAACCATTGTTGCGTTTATGTCGTTAGTCATTAGCGGCATTCGACCCGTCATGGATTTTGGTTGGATGATGACGATTGGTGTAATAGTTGCGTTAATGACAACCTTTATTGTTGTGCCCATTGGTATGATTTTAGGGCGCGCACCGGCGCCTGAAAAAAATACTCAATCGCTGTCGAGTGAATCTATTTTTACACTTCGTTTTGCAAGTATTACAGAGCATCATGGCGGAAAAATTCTGGCTGTTGCGGGTTTAATTTTATTGTTCTCGATTTCGGGTGTTACACAATTAAAAGTAGAAAATCGATTTATCGATTATTTTGATGAGTCGACAGAAATTTACCGTGGTATGGAGTTAGTTGATAGCGAGCTTGGCGGTACGATTCCACTAGAGATTGTTGTCTATCCAGAAGCTTCGAATGAAAGTAATGCGGATGAATATGAAGATAACTCATTTGATGACTTCGATGACGATGAATTCGGTAGTGATGAGTTTGGTGATTCGTCATCAGAAATTAGTCCTTGGTTTACATTGGCAGGACTCAATGAGCTGAATGAAATCCATCAGCATGTTGATGGATTATCTGAAACGGGTAAGGTTTTATCATTAGCGACTGTTTATCAGTTGGCTGGTGATTTATTGGGAGATGGCTTGGATGATATTCAGCTAGCTCTGGCTTATCGAAAGTTACCGTCTGAAATTAAAGATGTCATGATTACGCCTTATTTGCATGATGCAACGAATGAAGCGCGTATTACCATTCGTGTGAAAGAGACGAGTCGTACACTTAACCGTGCAGAGTTATTAGAAGATCTGCATCGTTTTATGCAAGAAGATATGGGTTACTCGCAAGAGCGCTATCGCTTTACGGGTATGTTAGTGTTGTATAACAATTTACTGCAAAGTTTATTTGTTTCGCAAATTCTTACTTTGGGTTTAGTCTTTATTGCTATTACGGCAATGCTTGTTGTGTTGTTTCAATCTTTAAATTTGGCGCTAATCGGAATTGTTCCAAACTTAATGGCGGCGCTGTTAGTGTTGGGTGGTATGGGTTGGGCAGGTGTGCCGCTAGACATGATGACAATTACAATAGCGGCTATAAGTATTGGTATTGGTGTCGATAATACGATTCATTATGTGCATCGATTTAAACGTGAATTTAAACAGGATGGTGATTATATTGCCACTATGTATCGCTGCCATGGCAGTATTGGTCGAGCGATGTATTACACATCTATTACGATTATTTTTGGCTTTTCGATTTTAGCGTTATCAAACTTTAAGCCCAGTATTTATTTTGGTCTGTTAACCGGTGTTGCTATGTTGTCTGCGCTATTAGGATCATTACTGTTATTGCCAAAATTATTATTATTGTTTAAGCCGCTTGGTAAATCGAGTTAAAGCGCTAAGAGTCATAATGATAATCAAGAGGCATTGCTACCGTGCCTGAGGTGAATGATACGCAGCATTGTATTGCCGGTTGTGGAGCCTGCTGTATTGCGCCACATATTTCGTCATCGATACCGGGTATGCCAGAGGGTAAGCCAGCTGGCGTTCGCTGTGTTCAGTTAGATGCAGAAAATGCCTGTTTGTTGTTTGGCCTGCCTTCAAGGCCTGCGGTATGTTCAGCGTTCACTCCGCAAGCTGATATGTGTTCTAACGGCCCTCTTAAGGCTTTGCGCTGGTTAACGGTGTTGGAGCAGGCAACTAAGTCGGGTTAATTGAAACCGCCATGGTTTATTATTTATTTTAACTGAGTATTTCTTGTGCTAACAGACTATCCCTTATTTCCACTTCCGTTAGTAGCTTTTCCTGGTTGTCGTTTGCCTTTGCAAATTTTTGAGCCACGTTATCTTGATTTGGTAAAGGCGACGCTGTCTAGTGATAGCACCTTTGGCTTGGTGACGATAGTGCCTCGAACGCCTAATATGGACTCGGAAGATGCTGGCATTGAAGCCATAGGTACAGCGGTTAAAATTGTGGACTTTAATGAGCAGCCAAATGGTTTGCTGGGAATAGTTTGCGAAGGCCAGCATAAATTCACCGTGAAGCAGACGTATCTTGCAGACAATAAGGTGTTTTTAGCGTCGGCAGAGCCCATAGAGGCTGAGGCCGTTATGCTTGTGCCTGAGGTGTTTGAAGAGCAGGTGTATATGCTGACTTCCCTAATGAAGCATCCTTATGTAGTGTCATTAGGATATATTGATCGAGAAGTTGAGGACTGGTTTACGGATGCCTCCCGTTTAGGTTGCTATCTTTCCTATCTGCTGCCTTTTTCTAATGCGCAGCGTTATGATCTATTGGCATTGGCCGATCCGATTGAGCGGCTAAAAAGCATTCAGTTTTTGCTTGATGAAATGGATGATAATGGCGTTTAATGCGGCTTAGCTGGCCATTTAAGCTCAATCGCTAAGCTATTATGTTAGTACTGCCTATTTGCTAACACATTTTTAAAATATGGCTACAATACAGCTAAATAAATTTAATCGCCTATTGGCATCGACTCCGATGCGCCCTATGCAGACTAATAATTTCGAGAGAGCAGTATCCATGTACAACTTTATTGACGTAGAAGCGTCTGGTTTTGGCGCAGGTAGTTATCCTATTGAGGTCGGTGTCGCTATGGCGAGTGGACAAATGCACTGTACGTTAATTCGCCCAGAAGACGATTGGGTGCATTGGAATGAGGATGCAGCAGCTATACATGGCATTCCTCGAGATATTCTTTTGGTTAAAGGTAAATCAGCTCTTAAAGTGGCTATGTTGCTTAATGAGTGGCTCGATGGTGAAACGGTCTATTCTGATGCTTGGGGTAATGATTCTTGTTGGTTGGCGATGCTTTATGAGGAGGCAAGCATCCGTCAGAGGTTTAAAATCGATTCTGTCGCTTCTTTAATGTCCCAAAAACAAATGGCCCAATGGCATCAAAAGAAAAACGCGGTGATTAATAATATGCAGTTACAGCGTCATCGTGCGAGTAGCGATGCATTGATTTTACAAACCACCTTGACTGAGTTACAAGCGTAACAGCATAGACAGATAAATAGCTAAACTGTTGTTATAGTTGGCTATTTATCATTTTTACGTCATTCTTTTTTTCAATTCATACCTCTGCAAGTGCATTCTTCTTTTCCCTTCTTGCGCTATTTGTTCGATTTAGTGCAAAAAAGTGTAAAGCTATATAAAGAGCATATCTTTAGAAGCAAACTTCATTTAGTTTAATTACTAAGCTTGAATTATTAAGCCTGCCCTATGAAACGTGTTTTTTAGGCACTAATAAGTAGAAAAAACAGCTACTTAATCAATGACAAACAACTTTTTTGGACTACGCTTAATTACTGAATTAAGAAAAACTTTATCTTATCGTTATATAAAAATTAAAACGCTAAGTCATCAATTTAAGAGTATTCATAGGGATTAATCATGAGCGGTTTTATTTCAGCCAATTTACAGAGTCGCTGTTCAGGTTATTGCCTAGGGTTGTGTACACTTTTTTTCGCATTATTGCTCAGCACATATGCCTTAGCTCAATATGAAGACGAAAAAATTGAAGCTGGCACTTACCAGATTAATGCAGGTGACGTTTTGTCATTGGCGGTCTGGAATGAGCCATCGTTAAGCTCTGAACAGTTTTCAGTAAGGCCTGATGGCTTTGTAAGCATTCCTGTTATTGGTGAGATACGCGCAAGTAAAAAAACGATTGTGGAATTACAAGCATCGATCGCCAAAGGTTTATCACGTTATTTAAAAGATGAGCCAACGGTTGTGGTTTCTATACTCGCTAATAATGGGAGTTTGATTTATGTATTGGGTAAAGTAGGTCGGCCCGGTGCATTCCCGCTTAATGGTCCTATGGATGTCACTCAAGCGCTAGCATTTGCGGGCGGATTAAATAGTTTTGCTGCTGAAAATAAAGTTAAAGTGTTGCGACGTGATGATAGCGGCAGGCAGAGGTCGATTAAATTTAAATATGGTCAGGTGAAAGATGGGGATAAACTTGATACTAATATCCTGCTAAGAAGTGGCGATATAGTGTTAGTACCGTAATAGGGATAATTGAAGAAAATCATGATTATTCGAGTGCCGGCATTCAACCCTAAAGGGCTAGTTTTTTGTTTGTTTGTCGTGAGTGCCACGGTATCAGCCAGTGAGTATTCATTAGGCAGGGCGGTCAATTTAAGAAGCTATTTTGCTGATAATTCTGGTTTATCGGCTACCAAAAAAGTTGAGCGGTACGGTGTTACTGGAGCGTTGAGTTTGGATTTGTCTCGAATGACAGAGATATCTAGATTGACTGGGGACGTTTTACTTGAAGCTAATAACTACAATATTAAGTCATACAGTACCTTTGACCAGCGAGGTAACTTTGATTATACAAGAAGTAATGAAAGAGGCTCTTGGGGTTTTGGCGGCATCTATGATCGAGACTCTATAAGCTCATACGAAGACACGGAGCAAGTTTTTGGTATCGAAAACCAAATAGATACTCAGGTTTTATCTCAAAACGTTAACGCTAATTGGAATCGACAACTTAATGAAAAAAATCTATTAGCAGTAAGCGCAAACTTAACATACGTAGATTATGAATCAATTTTTCGTGACGATTATCGTTATGAGCAAAGCAATTTATTATGGCAGTATTTTTTAACGGATCGTATTCGTTTTCAGACGAGTGTCACGTATAGCTTCTTTGATCCAGTTGGTAGAGACAGTTTCGGTATTAGCCCTCTATTTATAGATTTTTTAGATGAAGTTAAAGCCTTAAATCTGCCTAAAAGTAAAGAAGAGGCGTTAATTGAGAATGTAACAATTAGATTTTGTGGTGCTCCGCGGTCATGTGCTGAAAAATTTAAGGAAAATAACCAACAGGCGACTGTAGGTTTAAAAGTAGGAGTTTATTACGCTTGGACGGAACGGTTAACGTTAGATTTTCTTTACGGTGAGTCATCTGTTAAGTCGGAATTAGAGAGAGTCTACATCAATTTACCCTCTCAGAGTGGTGGTGAAGGACCGCGTATCGAGAGTGAGAGTGATGACGATGACGGGGATGTTTATCAAGCGAGTCTAAGATATTCGGGTGAGCGCCTACTGTCAACGTTAAGTGCATCGCGTAATCAAAGTGTTAATAGTAATAGTCGGTTATCACTGAACACTAAAGTCGCTTTGGACACACAGTATAGATTGAACAGATACCATGCAGTGAACGCTAGCATTGAATGGTATCGACAGGAGAATTCTGGTTTTTCTGATGCTGAGTTTTACGACCGAGACATAGCATCTGCAAAATTTAGCTATACCTTCGATTTTTTTACTGATTGGTCATTAATATCGGTTTATAGACTTAAATATCTTAGCCTTGCACGACAGGCTGCGCATAGTCTCGGCAATGAAGTTGTGTTTAGTGTTAGATGGCATCCTAATAAAGTAAGTTGGTCGCGTTAGTCACCTTGAGTAGTGAGTGGTTATTTATAGCGATGACGGGCTGTCAACGATATTAAGTAAAAGTTAGAAAAAAATTAAATAATGAAATTTAAATGTTTAATAGGATTTTAAAATAGTTATGAATAATCAAGCAGAAATGCTAGATAGTGATGAAAATACTCGATCGATTGGCGACTATATTAATGTCATCCGTCGACGTAAGCGTGTGCTTGTGATAACTGCCCTTACGGTTATGATGATTATTATTATAAGTACTCTTTTGTGGCCCAAAACATATCGTTCACAAGCGATTATTCTTATTGAGCAGCAAGATATTCCAGCAGATTTAGTTCGTACAACGATTACGAGTTATGCTCAGCAGCGAATTGAAGAAATTAAACAGCGCATTATGACTATCGGAAATATCATTGGTATTGTCGAAGAATTTGGACTCTATACGGAGCGTGAATTGGAGCGTATAACGCGAACTGAGATTGCAGAAGATTTTCGTCGTGCGGTATCGATAAGGCCGATTAGTGCAGAGGTAGTTGATCCTCGCAGCGGTCGTCCCTCGCAAGCAATTATCGCTTTTAGTTTATCCTTTGATGGCGAAAATCCGAGTAAAGTACAAAAAATTACTAATGAGATAACCACATTATATCTTGATGAGAACCTTAAAGATCGTACGGCGCAAACTAAAAGTACGTCTGATTTTTTAACTGCGGAATCCGATCTGTTATCTACTCAGCTAGAAGAACTTGACGAAAAAGTAGCTTTATTTAAGGAGCAAAATAAAGGTGCGCTTCCAGAGCAAAATCAATTTAATTTCAGTGTGGTTGAGCGAACTCAGTTACAGATTGATAGTCTGGACTTTAGAATAAAAGAATTACACAAAAGAAAAATACAATTAGATGCAGACTTATTGCAAATTAGCCCGAGTGCGCCAACGATGTTATCGAACGGTCAAATGGTGTTGGGTGAATCTGATCGATTAAAAGCACTGCAGAGTCAACGCCGACAATTCGAATCGGTATATCAGCCAGAGCACCCTTCTTTACTTCGCATCCGTCGAGAAATAAATAACTTACTCGAGGGTGGGAATGTATTAAATCAGCAGAATGATATGGCAAAGCAACTATCGAACGAGCGAGATATTCTGGCCCAGCTTGAGAGTAAGTATAAACCCGATCATTCAGAAATATTACAGTCAAAAAGAGTTATAAGTAGTTTGGAGGCGAGTCTTGTCGATGCGGTTGAGGTGGAGGCTGAAGTGACGCCTGATAATCCAGCCTATTTAGTTTTACGCTCTAGTCTAAGTTCGACTAATGAAGATATTCGTAATAATACTGAAATGGTTAAAGCGTTGAGAGAAAAAGTAGAGCGCTATGAAGGTTATCTTTCTCGAGCACCGCAGATAGAGAAAGAGTACCAATATTTATTGAGAGATTACCAAAATACACGAATAAAATATCAGGAAATTCGGGCTAAAAAAATGTCTGCAGACCTTGCTCAGAGTTTAGAGTCGGAACAAAAAGGCGAGCGTTTTACGTTGATCCAGCCTCCTGAATTACCAATAGATCCAGTAAGCCCAAATAGAACAGCGATGGTTTTTCTTTCCGTGATTTTAGGTTTGGGTGCGGGCCTAGGGGTGGTCATTTTACAAGAAACTATGTCGGCCGCAGTTTTTGGTGCAACAGAAGTAGCAGCGTTAACGGGCGTTGCACCATTAGCTGTTATTGGTTATATGGAAACAAAAGAAGAGGAAGGTAAGCATAATCGTAAGCGAGTTTTATTACTCTTCGGTATGATGCTTGTTGGGATGTTTTTGCTGCTCCTATTTCATCTGTTTATTAAGCCGCTGGATGTTACCTGGTATATATTGATGAGAAAGTTAGGTATATAACTAGGTTGTCGAAAATTTTTTTGATTTTTAAGCAGAACGAATTTATTAAAGCGAGAGCGTGATGGAAAGAATACAAGAAGCGATAGAGAAAGCAAGACGCGAACGCCAAGGTAATATTGGTTCAGGGCAAGGCTCGGTAGGTGAGTCTGCCGAGGGCAGTCTTTCATCAGGTGAAAAAAATCAAGCTCCAATAGAGCAGCCAATACAGCAAAAAAAATCATCAGACAGTAGTTCATCTATTCGAGTTAATTATTCGCAAACGCGAACGGTAAAATTAGAGGATGATGAATTAAAGGATCGTCGTATTATTGCTGGATTTGCTCATGATAAGCGTTCTGAGCCTTATCGTCAGTTGCGTGGTCAGATACTCAATAAATTTCGCAAAAATAATTGGCAGACCTTAGCGATTACCAGTCCTAATAGCGGTGGTGGTCGAACGCTGACAGCAATGAACCTTGCTATAAGTTTATCGTTGGAGGTTAACCAAACCGTTTTGTTGGTAGATCTCGATTTGCGCCAGCCGGGTATTGCGAGTTGTCTTGGTGTGGATGATGTTGAGTATGGAATTGTTGATTATATTAATGGTACTCAGAGTTTGGAAAATATACTCATTCATCCAGGTTTTGAGCGATTAGTGTTATTGCCTGGCACGCCTCAAGGCGCTTTTACTTCTGAAATTCTTAGCTCTCCAGAAATGAAAACCGTTAAAGATGAGTTAGTTGCTCGTTATCCTGGTCGATTAATTATTTTTGATCTACCATCTGTACTTAGCCATGATGATGCGCTTGTTTTTGCGCCGGGCTGTGACGCGACCCTTATGGTTATTGAGGAGGGTGGCACCAAGAAAAAAGAGATTGAGCGTGCTTATCAGTTACTGGATGGCTGTAATATTATTGGATCTGTACTTAATAAAGTTAAATACTTATAATTAGGCGAGCGTAAATATTATGTATCGTCAACACTTCGGATTAAAAGCAAAGCCTTTCAGTTTAATCCCTGATCCTAAATTTCTGCATTTTTCAGATAAGCATAAAGTCGCCTACAGTTTATTAGAATACGGTCTGCATGAGCAGAGCGGACTAACGGTCATTACTGGCGAAGTGGGCAGTGGCAAGACAACACTTATTCGGCATTTATTGAGCGAAATTGATCAAAGTGAATTGGCGATTGGGTTAATTAATAATACGCATGCATCATTGGGTGATTTGACGCAGTGGGTAGCTTTGGCGTTTGGTGTTGCCCATGAAAATAAAGATAAAGTTACCTTGTTTCGTGATGTGCAAGATTATCTTATTAATGAATGGGCAAACGGTAAGCGTGCCGTATTAATTGTCGATGAAGCGCAGAATATGAATAAAGAGACGTTGGAAGAGTTACGTCTCTATACCAATATCAATGCTGATGGAGAGCAGTTTTTACAAATCGTTTTAGTCGGTCAGCCCGAGTTGCGTGATATTTTAAGAGCCCCAGAACTGGCTCAGATGGCGCAACGTGTTTCGGTTGAATATCATATAGAGCCTCTGGGCTGGCAGGACACCGCAAATTACATTCGTCATCGACTAGCTACCGCGAGTAAAGATGATAGCGTTGAGGCTGCATCGCACATATTTGATTCAGTAGCGATAGCCGTTATATTTTATTTTAGTGGTGGCGTGCCACGTTTAATTAATACGCTGTGTGATTTTGCGTTAGTGCATGCTTATGCAATGGGTCTGCAAACTATTAATCATACAATAGCATTAGAAGTTGTTCGTGGAAGAACGATTGGCGGTGTCAATCGTTTTACCAATAATGAAGAGCAACTAAAGTTAGTTCGAGAGCGTGTGCTTGATGCTGTAGGTCTTGATTTGGCATCAGCGCTTGAAGATTATAAACCTAGCGCGCCAAAAGGCGCAGAACTGACAGATGATACAGTTCTTTAGTGACGATCAAATTAAGGAAAAAAAGAAGCTATGAAAGTTGTAATGATTGGTGCTGGATACGTTGGTCTTGTTTCGGGCTCATGTTTTGCTGAGTTTGGTGCAAGCGTAACCTGTGTGGATGTTGTGCAAGAAAAAATTGATGCGCTTAAAAATGGCGTGATGCCTATTTATGAGCCAGGGCTCGATGAGCTGGTAAAAAAGAATGTAGATGCTGGGCGACTGAGTTTTTCTACAGACTTAGCCTCAGAAGTGCCTAAAGCTGATATTATTTTTATCGCTGTTGGTACACCAACCCGGCGTGGTGATGGCCATGCTGACTTAAAGTATGTCTATGAGGCGGCAAAACAAATTGGTCAGCACCTTGATGGTTATACCGTTATCGTTAATAAATCGACAGTACCGGTGGGTACGGCCAGCCAAGTTTCCCGATTAATTGCAGAGGCTAACCCCGAGGCTGTTTTTTCAGTCGCGTCTAATCCAGAATTTTTACGCGAAGGTGCCGCAATAGGTGACTTTATGCGTCCTGATCGTGTGGTTTTAGGTATTGAAGATTCGCGCGCTGAAGTAATATTAAGAGAATTGTATCGACCTATCAATTTAATAGAAGCGCCTATCTTGGTGACTAATTGGGAAAGTGCTGAATTAACAAAATATGCCGCGAACGCTTTTTTAGCGACAAAAATTAGCTTTATTAATGAAATAGCTAATCTCTGTGAAGCAGTGGGCGCTGATGTACATGATGTTGCAAAAGGTATGGGGCTTGACGCCCGTATCGGGAAAAAATTCTTACATCCAGGGCCAGGTTACGGTGGTTCGTGTTTCCCTAAAGATACCTTGGCGTTAATTCGTATTGCGCAAGAAAATGATGTGCCATCACGTATTGTTGAAAGTGTTGTTGAAGTAAACGCAGCGCAAAAAGCCAGAATGGTGAAAAAAATTCGTACTGCTCTGGGCGATGTCTCTGGAAAAACTATCGCTATTCTCGGTCTAACCTTTAAGCCTGAAACTGATGATATGCGTGACTCTCCATCACTATCAATTATCCCGCCTTTATTGGATAAGGGCGCGATCGTCAAAGCGCATGATCCGAAAGGTGTGAAAGAAGCAAGACATGAACTCCCTGATGCAGTGCAATATGTTGATGATATCAATGATGCAATTACGGATGCTGATGCCTTGGTTATCATGACTGAGTGGAATGAATATCGTAGTCTCAACCTAACTGAATTGAAAAATAAAATGCGCGGTAATGCGTTTATTGATCTGAGAAATGTCTATGAGCGGCACGCAGTTGAAGCGGCGGGTTTTGATTATTCTGCCGTGGGACGTTAGACAACTATGAATATTTTAGTGACAGGTGCCGCAGGTTTTATTGGTTCTGCATTATCTTTACGGTTACTTGCTGATGGCCATAAGGTTATTGGTATTGATAATTTTAATGATTATTACGATGTAAATTTAAAGCGTGCGCGTGTCGCTCGCGCGTTGGCATTAGACGCCTTTACGTTGTACGAAATTGATGTTGCTGATAAGCCAGCAGTTATGGATGTGTTTAAGCGTGAGTCTATTGATCGCGTTATGCATTTGGCGGCACAAGCGGGTGTTCGTTATTCGCTCGACAATCCCTCTGCCTATATTGATGCAAATATGCATGGCTTTTTAAATATTTTAGAAGCTTGTCGTGATTATCCTGTCGAGCATTTAGTTTATGCGTCTACGAGTTCTGTTTATGGCGCTAATCAGACCATGCCATTTTCTGAGCATGTAGGCACTAACCATCCTGTTAGTCTTTATGCGGCCACGAAAAAAGCGAATGAGTTAATGGCGCATGCTTATGCGCATTTGTTCCAAGTGCCGGTAACGGGCCTACGATTTTTTACCGTTTATGGTCCATGGGGCCGGCCTGATATGGCGCTCTTTAAGTTCACCCAGAAAATATTAGCAGGTGAGCCTATCGATGTTTATGGTTATGGTGAGCAGTCACGTGACTTTACCTACATAGATGATATTGTTGAAGGCATTGTTAGAACATTAGGTAATCCTGCGCAAGCCTCTGACAGCTGGGATGCTAAGCAGCCAGACCCATCACTCGCTGGAGCGCCTTATCGAATTTATAATATTGGTAGTAACAGTCCGCAGCCTTTGATGCGTTATATTGAAGTATTAGAGGAATGCTTAGGAACAGAAGCCCAAAAGAACATGCTGCCAATGCAGCCAGGTGATGTAAAAGACACCTATGCCGATGTGAGTAATTTAATTGCTGATGCTGGTTATAAACCCGATATCCCCATTGAAGTTGGAGTGAAACGGTTTGTTGAGTGGTATCGAAATTATTTTAAAATTTAATTCTATTTGAGATAGCTAATGAAAAATGTCAGTGAGTATCAAAAAATTTGTGTAATAGGCTTAGGCTATATTGGCTTGCCAACCGCTTCTTTATTGGCGACAAAAGGTTTTTCTGTCACCGGCGTTGATGTTTCTAGGAAAGTAATAGATACCATTAACAAAGGCGAAATTCATATTGTCGAGCCCGACCTCGATATATTAGTAAAATCTGCAGTTCACTCAGGCAACCTCTCGGCAAGTTTAGAGCCCGTTGAGGCCGATGTGTTTATTATTGCAGTGCCAACACCCTTTAAAGACGGTGGCCCCGATCATATTTCTGGTAAAAAACCTGATCTTTCTTATATAGAAGCAGCCACTAAAAAATTATCTCCTTATATCAAACCGGGGAACTTGGTGATCTTGGAATCAACAAGTCCTGTTGGGACAACGGATGAAGTGGTTGCCACGATATTAAAGCAGGATGGTCACGCTGTAGGTGAGGACGTTTATGTGGCACATTGCCCTGAACGCGTATTACCTGGGCGAATTCTGATAGAGCTGGTTGAGAATGATCGTGTTGTTGGCGGCATTAACGAAGAATCAACGGCTGTGACTGTCGAATTTTATGAGCGGTTTGTTCGTGGCGCGGTTTTACCGACAACTGCAAAAACTGCGGAAATGGTTAAGCTTACAGAAAACTCTTCTCGCGATGTTCAGATCGCTTTTGCCAATGAGTTATCGATGGTTTGTGAAACGGAGACAATTAATACTTGGGAGGTTATCGAGTTAGCGAATAGGCATCCAAGGGTTAATATTTTACAGCCGGGCCCAGGTGTCGGTGGTCATTGTATTGCAGTGGATCCATGGTTTATTGTTGATCGTTCTCCGGAGTGCTCAAATTTAATTAGGACGGCTCGTGAGGTGAATGATGCAAAGCCAGGATGGGTTATAGAGCGAGTAAAACGATGCGCTGATAAGTTCAAGAGTCCTGTTATTGCCTGTCTAGGTTTAGCATTTAAAGCTGATGTTGATGACCTTAGGGAATCTCCGGCTTCAGATATAGTGAAAAATCTACAGGAAGAAAATATTGGTCAGCTTATGGTTTGCGAGCCGAATCTTAAAGCGCATAAAGATTTTGAACTTTGCTCTTTAGAGATGGCGATTAAGCAGGCGGATATTATTTTATTGTTAGTGGATCATAAAAGCTTTAAAAAATTAAGTGCGGCTGAATTGGGCGAAAAGGTGGTCATTGATACGCGTGGAGTTATCCGTTGAGGCGGATATTTTTTTTTGTCATTTTTTTTTGCTCTGCACTCCATGCAGTATCAGCTGAACAGGAAGAAAATATACGCATAAATTTAGCTACTAAAATGGCGTTTGATCCTGTTGTGATTGAGGCTCTGCAGGGCGAAACGGTGTATTACTGGCTTGAGTATGAAAATAGTACTGAAAGCGATCAGTCGTATCATTTTTCAATGAGTGATGTGAATGATGAAAGTGATGTATCGGTTGACTTAAAACATTTACTTGCTTGGTATAAGGATAGTAATGTAAAAAGATCCATACACCATGGGCGTGGGCGTATATTAGTTGAGGAGTTGTTGGTAAACGATCCTGGTCTGATTAATATAGAAAAGCATAACAAAAAAAATAGTATTCGATTTAGAGTTGCTGGTAAAACAAAATATTTAAGTGGAGGGGAGCTAGAGAAATTTCCTCAAGGAAAAGATGGACGTATTCGTATGAATGCGGATAAATATTATATAGCAGATAGTGAAGTACTTCTTAGTCGTGATTTAAAGGCTGGGGAGAAAAAAAAACTATTAATGACATTTAAGATAGATGGCCAAGCTGCTCCCGAAAATAAACATCTACAATTAACTATGATGAGCACAGGTGGTGACGCTCAGATACCCATCATGCTAACCATAAAGCCTTATAAAATTATTAGACCATCACTTGAATATAGCGTTTTTTATAGAGGGTTGTTAGATTCCTTAGGTAATACGGTTTCTTCTGAGAGAAAGACGGCAAGTCAACTAAGTCATGAGTTTAAGCATATTGCTAGTGCTTCTTATGTTAACCCGGTCATTTATCAATCAGTTAGGCCCGGGAGAGATTTTAGTGAATACATGAACTATCGTCAGCAATATTTGCCGAGCAATGAAAAATTTTATTTTACAGATACAAAAATAATAAGATTGGTGAAAAGTGGCAATATAGAAGCGCTGGATAAAGCGTTAAAGAAAATAAAAAAAATATTGGATGATTTGCCTGCCGTCTTTATGATTGATGA
>Ga0209092_10001760_pt1 | contig 20615 bp, 16 predicted proteins | sample FraStrMetagenome_FD_187446 | JGI IMG/M metagenome (GOLD analysis project Ga0209092, IMG submission 187446) | Marine eukaryotic phytoplankton communities from Arctic Ocean - Fram Strait ARC3M Metagenome (SPAdes) (version 2) | ecosystem: Environmental > Aquatic > Marine > Oceanic | place: Fram... | reverse complement strand
CATTCAGAAAGCCAGACGAGGAGGAAGCACTTGGCACATGCGTTTTGGTACCATTGGCACGCATCGGAGCAGGATTAATCATAGGTTCGCATCGGATACGGGATGGGCTAAACACGTGTGCCAGTAGATCTCTGGGTTCGTCACGAATTTCGTCGTGTCGAGCTGTGACCAATCCACCCTTTTTGCAATCAAGGGAGTGATTCACATCAAACTTCTCCGACTCGTCACAACTGTCGCAAGAAGTTGGTAGGTTTGAAGGTACTCGTGCATATCTGAGCGTTAGAGCATCGCGAAACTTAGTCGAAGATAGGATTGTTCCGCCAACGTGCGAAGGCATGACGCCGAGCCAGCGCCCTGTTTTCTTCGCTCGTTTCAAGGTACGCTGAGTATCCTGAGGGAACTGATCGACTTCGGATTTGAATTTCGCTTTGTAGGCTGCTTCTATACTACTCCAATATAAGATGTTTCGATTATAATAAAACAGTTGCTACTAAATGTACTCTTCTAAATTATCCGATATATAACCGTTGCAGCATAGTCGAAATTTCTAATTTAGACGCGCCATACGCAATTTCACAACCGAAAAAGATGATCAAACATCAAACAACACAACAGCCCGAAGTAGCTCGCAGTACAGTAACAGTACATATATTACACATACACATAATACATGAAGACGACAACCTAAAGGCCGAGCAGGGCTACGACTACCACCACCTTCATATTATGACAACCATGCACCGACAACAAAGAAATTACAATTATAGACCATTAGACGAAGAAGCAGATCCGACATCTTCTTTCAACGCTTCACTGTTATCCTTCACTGGAAGGATCGAGAATCGCATGAAGGAAATCCGTCTCATGACTGAAGGTACGATGTATTTTGTTACTGGCTCCTTTGGATTGGATTCAAATTTGCAAAAAAATTAAAATAATGAATTTAAATCAGGGCACAAGGTTAAGATGGATGGGGAGTGTGTGGAGGAATCGTGTTCCTTTTTGAACAAAGCTTCAGCTCAAATATCGACGTTGGAAAATGAAGCGTTTATTCCGATTATGGATCAAGTTCTTCAACCTGTTCGGAGGACTGGTCGAACGCTGGCAGAAATTGCTCACTCAATGGAACAGATAGTTTATTTAAATCAGGAATTAGTGGAGGAGGCAGAGATATCGTTGCAGCAAAGATTTGGTGAAAATTATACGACGAACGAATGTCACGAAAAGAGTAATATAAATGAAGAGGATCGCCCCCATGCGTGCAATTATTCATCACCATCGAATGAAAGTAAGTATAAGGATGGCACTAATCAATTAGAAATAGAGTCGTCATCGCAGTGTGGGGTACCAATAGAAGACCTCATGGCAAAACATCGTGCATTGAAACCATATAAGGTACTATCGCCACTGGAGGAAGGGGATGAATCTCTTCTTGTGGAAGAAGATGACGACAACGATGATGGTGGTAATAGGATGAAACAGATTTCTAATCCATTGTTAGACAAATTCTTATTACAATCTCCAAGCTTTAAAAGGACGCCGAGTCCTGTCGCTTATCAGCAGCCGGTCGTGGTTCCTGAAGAGATAGTTTGTTCGGAAGAAGAGCCGATATCGCTTCCAAATACGCCATCGTTTCAAAACGTTGCTTTGAGGTAGGAACATTATATATCTTTATCAATATGAATAGAAAAATTTTGTTCACCTATTTATGTTCGCCTTATTTACATGTTTACGCGGTAAACAGTCTGGAAGACGTTGATGCAGAATCGGAATCGAAAAATCAAGAAAATGAAGCTGCATTTAGTCCTTCGTCCTTGGTTTCAGTACGTACTTTGAAAGAAATGACAATAAAAATTGATACAAAAGCAGAAATTGAAATGAATCCTTATGATATAGAAGACAGTAATAATTCACCGAAAGCCACTCGGTCAATAGAGAATCTAATGGACACGCTTGCAATTAAGGAAATACCAGATGACCGATTGGAACACAGCTTTGACGACAGATTAAGTACAGTTCTTGAAAATGATTGTTCCTCATATATTTCTGGATCGTCTTCTTTCGAAGCATTTGAAAAGCAGATAGCTGAAGAAGAGCAAACCTTGCAAAGGCTGTCTTTAAAACCCAAGATAGGGTCCCCATTTGCGGCTATTCTCACATCACCGGCACGCTCGAAAGCTGTCGCGAATATGGACGCTAATCTATTGCCATCAGAAGTGCGAAACGATTTATTTGATGAAAACGAGTCCTCGGTAGAAGAGGCTCACTTAGTAGATAAAAGTAGTATTTATAGGAAGGGAGAGCTTGGAGAAAATGTTCAACAGTCATTTCTCAAAATGAACCCAAAATGCTATTCGATTATGGCAGAGGGATGTGATGGTGGAATTCATAAATCGGAACCTCAAGAGACAGCAACCAATGAAATATTGAATTCGTCCAAAGAAATAGCTTGTTATGATGGCTGGAAATCTACAAGTTTAGACTCTAAAATATCCTCTCACCCAGTTCCATACAATGATGACTCTGGGCAATCTGAAGAGTGTGAGATCTCCTTTAAGCATGAAGGGAATGATGTGTTGAATGGTACGGATGATTTCGACAAGGCCGAAAACTGTACTCATGGCAACAACGAAGAGAAATGTATGGATCCACCGGTCACTTTGCCATCGTCACTTGAATGTTTGAGTGATGTATCACGGCAAGAAAGTCATATTGACACAAAAGATAAGACAAAAGATGACACTAAATTTCTTGCCGACTGCGATGATAGTATAGAATCTATTGACGATGGTGACAATTTAGGCTCCTTTAATACGACTTGGAGTGAAATTTCACCTATAAAAGAAATTGATGCAAAAAGCACTATAAAAGCTACACGCAAAACACCTCCTTCATCGCACTTTAATCTTACGAACGTTGGTAAAGCATTGGACTTTGATGATCAACTTGTGAAAGTGACGACCAGTAGCTCACCGCTTTTTAGCCACAATACGTTGCAAAGGACGCCAAAAGCTGCGGCATGGCTTGCAAAGCACAATATGTTGACCAGTCGTAACGACGAAAATTTGCGAAACAATACAGTGGCCAATTCATCAAAGAAGGATAACGAGTCTCAGTTCATGAAATCCAAATCACCTTTGAGAGATATTTCCGTGAAAAGTGCCGACCCAACGGCAGGACTCATAAAGTTTGTTTCAAATAAAGAGTATGATGCTGCACCGCGTATCGTCAAAATGCAAGTAACTCTGGCTCAGGTCAATCAGGCCACGATTCTTCTAAATAATTGGTGGCTGGAAATGTCTAGAGAAGAAACCCCGGTGCGTGTTTCCGAAGAAGAGGCAAGAGAGATTTTGAGCGATTCATTTCCGGCACGTAAAGTTAAAGGCGTTCTTTGCAGTTTATGCCATTGGAAAAAGATGACAATAGAACCTGGAGAAAGTGGCACAAGCCGTACTTTCGTGGGTATATGAAAGTAATCGTACCTGGGCATCGCTTAGCTCTTTGACCTAGATCTTTAATTGTAAGACCGAAGTTAAGGACTACCCCATTTGTGCTTGCACACGCTTAACTTAAATTTGGTTGACATGCTCAATAGATTATTAGCTTGCTTTCTTTCAAATACTTTTCAAATTGTTCAAAATTCCGTTATCGATATTTTTCGTTGAGGCCGAACTGGGGTGCTTTTTATTTCCACGTGCTTATTGCCTATAAATTTTGGTTCACTCATTTTAAAATAGATTATCTTCTTTGTAGTTGAAGATTTTTCCAATGGTTCCAAGCATTGTCAGGGATCATCTTCAAACAACGAAATACTTTCGGTGTGTGAAACATCATGTCAAATTAAGATCGGAGATTTGATATTCGTTTCAGCATGAGACTGTTTCAAAATTAATGTTCTGAATTTCTTGCGCTTGGCTAAAGAGGAAGCCGCACTAAAGGAAAAAATTAGCGAAGACTTCTGAAACTTGTTTATTATACTCTGAGGACATGCCCTTCACCTCCAAAATGAAATATGCATACAAACGCATGGAGTTGATATCTAAAGTACAAAGCCGAGAGTTCAAACGGCTATATTACCCCAAATAGAACCTATATTTTCTCTAGCGATTACGGAAAAAGTATCATCAGTCCCATTTCATCATTATTCAGCCATCCACAAATAGCGCTTCGCCACATTCTCTATATTTCTCATGATTTTCGTCCCAGGTACATAAAATAACGATGTACAAGAAGGTAAACACCAATACGTGTGTAAAATCTGTCAATTTTTGAAATAATCTATTTACTTTGTGAACTTAGTTTCAGAATCACTATCGCTACAAGTTATTAGACGATGGTTTTGAGCCGAAGCAAAGTAAAAAAGTGAAATACGCTGATGATGGCGGAGACCAAGACATTTGGAAAGAAGCAATTACATGTTTTAAAGACTCGAAAGGAGAGGTGAAGTACAGAAGATTCTATTTTTCTCAAAAAAGCAACGAACGGTGCTGGGATGAGCCGCCAAGCGGCGCATCCAAAATTTTGTACGTAAATGAATCATGTTTTGATTTGACTAAACACTTTACGCGGCAGATTTCTTCCAATGACAGTAACAGTAGTAGCGATTCTTCCACAAACAAATCAACTTCCCCTAGACGATTTTTCTTTTCAGACGATGATTTTCGCGCCTAGATTGTATTTCTATAGAAGATTAAATGAGAGGTTATCTGGAGAGTTTTGAAATACTACTTGATGAAAGCGAGAAGTGAGCATCCCAGAATACTTAAGAGTAGGGTATTCTACGTCTTGGAATTCAGGAAGAATATTAAACTTAATAGTGGTTATGTAAACTTTAAATATCATTTCACTTTACCTTTCCCACTGCCCATTTTTCATGCATTGTGCAATGAAACTTATTGGAAGTATTGAATAGGCATCATAAGGTTGATAACTCCGTGACTTTCCACTTTGTCCTTCGTAGGAAAATGGCGAAAATACGTGGTATTTGCCAGCATAGTAGCAGGTTGGTTTGAAACGAAGACAGCACCGATGATCCATTGCGACTTCGTTCACCTGGAAAACGGAAAAGGGTTGAGTTGATTGCGAGTTTAGCTTGCTTGGGAAACATTACGGCGGTAGTATTTTGAACGAAATTCGAGGCTTAATATGATATTGCGATGAATGATATGACGATTTCAATACAAAAGTTGCGGTTTCTGGAATTGTATTGGAAACTCTACTCGATTTTAGTTTGACGCGCTCAGAATCTCGAGGACAAAAAAACGATTGTGGACAGAATACAAATACACTTTGATTCAATATTACGACTTTACAGGAAATCAACAATTTGATTTTTATTCTGAACAAAAATTATGAGAGTCATCGTCATTAGCATATCCACAACTTTAGTTCTGTCTCTGTGTCTTAGTTCTGTGTACAGTTTTGTCGCTCGAAGCACCCATGCATGCCAGTCTATGTCAAAAACTACACATTTTAACCTACATCATTCTATAATAGCAACGAAGTGGAACAAAACTAGTGACCAAGAAGTAGAAGCATTATCACTTTCAATCAATGATTCAACGGAACAGCTCGAGGATGAAAAATTCAATTTATTACCTGTTACTGTGGTGATATCTTCTCTTTTTTGTAACACGGTTGCAGCAATGGCTACAGAAGGTGTCTTTTCCGATGAGGGCGTTTCTAGTTCGGGAGCTGAAGCAGCAGGAAAGTGGATCTTTGTTGCGTACGTTGCTGTTAGTATGTTAGCCGGGGTGAAGGAGGCCGTCGTGCGAATACAGAAGTACTTTGATGAAAACGGAAATGAGTTGACTGAAAAATAGACGTCATTAACATTTTGAATGGGAAATGTAGGAGTTGAAACAGTGAATGAATAATTGGTTTCAATAATTATTTTATGTTGCTTGTCCAACTCATTAATCCGTCTTTCCGCCAAAAAAAATCGAATGATTAATATTAGGAAAGCACAGTACGAATTTCTATTGACTGTTTATGTTCCTGACGTACAAGGAAAATATGCTTGCCCGACACCCAACACCTATTCCATAATTTTGTAGTATTAAGATGTTCTAAGAATTAATGAGTTTAGGATTACATATTTAATGCTTACTCAATATAAGATTGATGTATTTGCTTGTTCCCAGACATGATGCAAAAGATACGCGCATTAGAAGTTTGGACAACGATTGGATCTTTTTGTAAATAGTGTTCTTCCTCGGACATGACTGAAGAAATACTCACGTCACGAGAAGCCTAGTGTCGAAGATTTATTTTTCTCAGATTGACATAATTTTACACCTCATCAAAAACACAAGGTACATTAAGATGAACATGTGTTTATCTTATCTAGGATAATTAGGTTTCTTCCCCTTCTTTTTCTTTTTTCCACCAGTTTTCGATTTCGCTATTTCTTTGGCCGCCACGGCAGCAGCTGAGGTCCCTTTTGATTTGGCTTTGGTCGACTGTTTGGTTTTCATTACTATTGAAACGTCAGCAAGTTCAATTTTTTCTTCCTTTAGATTAGTAATGTCCTTCTCATCTTTGTTGGCAGTTGACGCCTTTTTCTTTTTCTTCCGCTTTTTCTTTGATGTCGTCACAACATCATCACTTTTGTCTGTAGCTTCGTCCGACTTCTTTTCTTCTTCATCGCCTGATAATGTGATCCCAAATTCATTCAAAAGTGCATCAAGATCGTCCATTTCCTTTTCTTTCTGAGCTTGCTTCTCTTGTTTGCTCAATTTCTTATGTGTTGACTTCGTTGGCCCTGCACTACTTGTCATTGTTTTATCAAAAATATTTTCTTCGAAGGCAATACACTTATCATTATCATTATCATTCTCTTCCTCTGACGACGAACTATCCTCATTGTCATTCGCCATCTGCCCAAACATGTTAGGATCTACAAAGTCTTTTTCTGGTTCACTTGTTGATTTTATATTTCCTTGAGAATTGAAATTATAAGAAAGGGCACCATCGTTCAGTTGTGAAGCGGTTATAATGTTATCTTCAACAGGAATTGTTGAATCGACTTCTTCGTCGGAACTATCATCCATGTCTGCCCATCTGCGTTTATCATTTATTTGAGTGAAACCGGCAGTATGATCGGCCACCACAACTGCGTCACCTATTTTCTCATCACTTACGACTTCTTCTTCATCCGAGCTACTATCGTTCATATCTGCCCAACTCTTTTTCACCTCTGATTTTGGTGCTACCTTTGGAGTGCTCGGCGTAACAATATTTGATACAGCGGGTACCTTTGCCTTCGTGGTGGATGAAGTCTTTGTTGGCGTCAACAGTTTTGGCCCCCAAATCAAAAGTTTTCTCATTTGATTTGTACTTGCAAAGTCTCTTGGCGTTTCTCCATCAATGTCTTTGGCATCGCGGTTAGCGCCGAACCTCAACAGCACTTCACAAACTTCTATGTGATTCATAGTGCAAGCAACATGAAGTGGTGTTAAACCATCGTGATCCTGAGCATTCACATCCAAATCATTTTTCAGCAGGAACTCAAGTGCCTCTACTGATCCTCTGTCCGCAAGAAAATGAGCTACTGTTTGGCCCGATTCGTCTACAGCGTTAATATCCGCCACACCGCCATCCACGAGTCGTTTCAATGCTGCCAAACGTTCTGCGCCCTCCAGCGATCTAGCTGCATACAAAAATTCACCGTCATTACCAGCAGTCTCGTCTTCTACAGGCATAATGACACTTGGCTTTACAGACATCATACTTCCACCCCCTCCTCCTTCATCTATTTCATCCGAACTACTATCTTCCTCCCCATTATCATTCTCATAAACGATATCATCATTCTCACTATTCCTACTATCTGAATTACCACTGAGCAACTCATTTACAACACCAATATACTGCATCATGGCAGCTTCCTTAGGTATTCCTATAAATCTCTTTCGCGCCTCATACTTGGTATAAGCAACAAAATTTAACTTAGACGGGGCGTCGTTAGTCACATCTCCCACTGTTGCTTGCTTGTACAATCCATAGAGGAGAAGTTTATCCCCTTCACCTAGCGAAGAAGACTGAGAAACACGCTTGGAAGATTCAGTAAATTGGGACACCAGTTGAGAGTTATCAGCCGTCGAAGAACTGACAGTCGTCGAGATTTCATCTTTGTCATCATCCACAGAACTACGCTTAGAACATGACTGCTGATTATCCTTCTTTTTCTTCTGAAGATGGCAATGCACGAACGCTACAACAGCAACAATACCTACGACCGTGCCCGCAACTACCATTGGACGTATACTGGTTGGCATACCAGAGTTTAATATCTAATGTATTTCATTTAATGGAACTTTTTGTTGTCAGTCCTGACTTCCTGACTGACTCTCTCTCTGCCTTGAATTTTTTACGTTTTTGTGGCTATTAATTCATCTTTAACGTCAAATTTTGAAAGTAGCTTTCTTCACAAAAACTTTTTTCCAACATGATTATGTAACGTCTTTGAGTCAAACTATTAAAATTGTTTGTCCAAAGACCAACGTCAACACCAACGTCAGCGTCAACGGTTCATCTTTTTTTTTTTGAACCTACACACGTATACATTCAGAGATATTCTGATAGATGTACATTTATGTCCACTACAAAACACGTTTATGTGTATTCACTAAAATGCTTTCTTTTCCTAAGTAAAATGTGACATTCGTCGTAGAGTATACAGTTACATAAAGCACATGGTTGGACAGGAAGCAGAGCGAACATTAATAACGGTGTTGCCATATATCTTTACGGGATTACGTATGCGCCCCTCAAACGAATGCCCGGTCATGTCGTCATGCCCGATATGGTTTGATGCATCGTACATTTTTCACTGTCATTACCACCATCATCATGCAGTGCTACGCTCCCCGCGCGACCTCGAAAGAACACATCGTGTGTATTTTGATAGCAACAGTCATAATTGTTCGAATCTCATCCTATCCTCTACCTCTACCCTACTTTTAATAGAAAGCCTGACTTCGTAATTTTAACCCACACATCCATTTAAAATTTGAAAACTCCCGTCGGCGGTAGCTTACGTGAACACGAGACCGGTCTTATTCAATATACTTCTAGTTATCCATTCCCACATTTTTGTTGTAAGAATTACCCCCATCGCCATTCCTGACCCATTGCTATGGCGACCGTTTATCCCCGTCGTTCCTATCGGGAGTTGGACAAGATCCTTAATTACGATGAGTGTATTCGTGATCTAGACGAGTTACTGGTTCGTGACGCCATGGATGAGTTCGAGGAGGATCGTCGACTTGAAATGATGCGGGATACGGCCATTACTAGAAGTGCTAGTAAAGAAAATATGAGGAAAGACGATGACTCTGCTTCTAAGAGATTGACTTTGGAACGGAGTATGCAGACTCTCGAGAAAGATGTCGAATATTTGACCCATGTGTGCAATGTATCGAAATCTCGTCATCGGAAGACTGAGGACGATGATGGTATAGATAGAAATTCGTCAGCAGGTAAGGAAAATATTTGGACTCCATTTATGTCACGAGTAGTTCGGACGGCTTCGAAACGGAAACAGAAAGTGCTTCATTTAAGGTCTCGACGGTTTACTAGGCGGATCGAGCGGTTGTCAAAATTAATACAAAAGAAACGGAGAATAAAAGAACTTCAGTGTAATTCTCGCCGATTCACCAGGCGGACAGAACGATTGTCAAAGCTCATACAAAATGAACGAAGAAGAAAAGATTTGCAGTTGAATTCTCGACGGTTTACCAGGCGAACCGAGCGGTTGTCAAAGTTCGTACAAAATAAACGGAGAAGAAATGAACTAGAGGTGAATCACAGACAGTTTGCAAGGTGGACAGATAGGTTGTCTCGGCACATTCAAGATTGTAGAACAAAGAAACAACTCAGGAAGTGCAAAGGAAAAGAAGATGATGTTGGCGTCAGCAGAAAATCGCTGTTATTCCAACATCAAAAGATAATGATAGGAGAACAATGTCGTCAATCGGACGGATGTGATAATGAATCCTCGAAAGTGAATGTCCATTGTACGTCTCAAGCGAGAAAGGACTGTCGATTCGATTCGAATTCAACAGATTACGGGTCTACCACGTCTTTCGATCCAACCAGCAGAAGCTTCGATGTTGGGGATAAAGGGGAGCCTTCCAATCTGAATTATATTCAGTTATTCTTCATTAATAGACATCAGGTGGAAGGCAATCCTTATTTACTTCGAAGAAAGAGGATTCAGGAAGACTTAAATTGTATCCTTCGATCGAGATCATCTCGAAAGATCCCGAGAACGTCAAATATAGTGACACTACTCCCGAAGAACAGCAAAGTTGCTTCTTCTCCAGTGGGTGATAGCGGATTGTTGGATATGATGATAGATCTCGAAGCTACACATTTTATGAATAGAGTTTCACGAACAGTGTCGAAATTTCACGAGGGGCGAAAAGTTCGTCTCTTGAAGCATACTCACAAGAAATTTATATCTAGAATAGCGCATGTTGTTTGCGCTGTCAAAGAAATGAGAATGAATAGGAGAATCAAATACAAAGAGGAAATGTTGACTCTAAAAAGAGTAAACGTCGAAAAATCCTACCCAAATTTTATTCGAGAGTTTTATGACAATTCGATTGATCGATTATGCAAAAAAAGAAAACTTGATATGCTGAAGAAAAGAGAAATTATAGCACTTTTGTTTCAGTCCTGTGAACTTGCGGATTGTGTTAGAGTGCTGAATATACTTGAGGTCATCACAACGAAAAATAAACCACTTGTGAAGCAAGTAAGCAAATCTGGTCAAATGGCTGCAAATCAATCTATTCTATCAACTGCATTTATTGCTAGAGTGATCAAAACAGTATCAAAAACCAAAAAGAGGCGGAGGTATCGTCTCATGAATCATAGTCACGGCAAGTTTCTGTCTAAAATCAAACAAATAAGTTGTCATGTGAAGAAGATGAGGGCTGAAAAGCAAAGGAGGCTTGCAAATAATACCTCTATGAAATTCGAAGATTTGAATTTACCTAATTTTATTGAAACGTTTTATCAAAGTACTGCTAATGGAGATTTAGGTGAGCTGAAAAGAAGGGAATCGGTAGCAACAATATTTAACTTGAAGTCTAGGACCAGCAAGAGAAATACGAATATTGTAAGCTTGGTTTATGAGGCATTTCCGCCTTGGTCTACTTTGTATCGCGCACAAAAACAACCTAAAATTGACTTGTCCATCCAATCGGGGTTTATTTCAAAAGTTGAGAGAATCACGTCAAATGTTCAAAGGAGACGAAAGCGGCGTCTTATGATGCGTAGTCACAAAATCTTTATGTCCATGATGGATAGAGTGATTATACATATCAAAGAGAGTCGAAGTAGAAAAGCTAAATTGGAATCAAATTGTTTAAGATTGAATGAACGTAAGAGAAAACTCTGTAGCGGGCAGGATGACATTAGACCCGCACCTTTTGATCGCAGTAAACGTCAGAAACAGGAAGAGAAATTTGTTGTATCCAAAGATTATCATTTAGACAAGATTGCAACAAGCGAATCTTTAATCTTGGAATCTTTCGAATTATCTTCTTCAAAGAGAATAGATAGAAATGATCTGCCAAAAAGTAAAGTATCATATACAACTGATATTGCGCAGAATAATAGTGAGCCTCGTTCAGTAAGTGCGTGTAATTCTTCCGACGATGGTCAAGGTTCCATTAATTCGGTGAATGAATACGTGGCCTGGACATAATTTGTAAAGTTGACACTTGGCACCACAACATTCCAAAGTATAATAATTTCTTTCGAACGTTGTCTTGTTAACCCGTGTTTGAGGGGAGTGGTTTTTGTCGACAAGAACCACAAATTATGACGGGTGGTAGTGGTTGTCACCTTAAATCAGGGTGTTCGACTTGTCGCAAATCAGTTCGAGTTTTCAAAATAATAATTAAATGACTATACCCTTAGTCTATTCGTTACAATTGATAAGGTATGGAGGCATTACTAAGAACATTGTGGAGGCAATCGGGGCGTTTAAGTTATACAGCAGAAGGTGTTTTCAATACCTTGTTTACTTTTTCAAAGTCAACCTATTTAGAAATTATTCAAGTTTACGATTGGAAATTAAATGGAAAGAAGTTATTCGAAGCAGACCCTTATGGATGGGTAAACAAGGAAAATCACTTTGCCTAAGTTTGTAGAACGATAAAATCTACTTCAATTTAGGCTAAGAACATTTGAAGAGTCACTCTGGCTATTGCTTGCTACTTGGATGGGGGTTTTGTGGGAATTACTTGCTAGGTACAATTGAGTAGCAACCGATCAGAGGCAAAACACAGTTTTTATATCCTATTTGGTGTATGAATAATGCACAGAAATATCTTTCAATTGATTTTTTTCGTTTAAAATAAAGGATTAATCACGTGTATTCATTTTAATAAGACAAGAATTTTTGCGAAATTGAAATCTTGATGGTGATCTAAATTTGCTACTTAGCAAATTAAGTCGTCTGAAGCTAGGCACTTAGCCACTTAAGTATCGCAATCTCTCGAAAGAAAAGAATCATGTTTGATATTTTTTCACAATCCCAATGTGAAGGTGGAAGGATCATATACAAGAACAGTGAAGTTGCATAGGGTGAAGAGAATACGAGAACAGTCGTCTAAATATTGAGCAAATAAATTAGATGAATATAGCGAAGTCTAATCCTTTTGTTGGTGCATAGATTTTGTTTCTGATGTAAAGGAGTTAATAAACGACATATTTGTCCCAAACCTAAGAACGTGTTTTTAATAAATAGTCAATACCGAAGTAAATGACAAGTATTAGACTATGATTTCATCGTAATAGAAAGTTTCACGTAATAAAGTTGAAATATATTGTTAGATTTCTATGCAAATCTCCGCATAGCGATATCGTCTATTTGCTCTTCCAAACTAGCATTACGCCACATCCCAGCAAAATTACTACCTCTATCAGCGCCTTCACGTAACTTTCAATACTGGTTTTCAACCTACCGGTAGCCCTGAAAATAATCGGCTGCTCTTCTGAGATTATTTTCATCGTCACTTTAAGAAAATGAAAGCAAAACTCATTTGCAAAATGTGAGTAGTTCAAGGCGAGAACATTCAAACGAATCGCACTTAGTAAAATCGTTTACAATCGAGGCCATTTATTTCCATCTTTTAAGAACTTGATGTCTCCCTTATCAAGAACGCCTACAAAATCTCTGCAAAGTAAAGATTTGAGTGAATATGAATGAACTCAGTGTAAAAATACTAACCAATGACTTACTTTGGTCCTCCCTTTGGACTAAAGTCAATCACAATGCTTCTATCTCCAATGATTGCCGCAGGCAACACATAATTAGCTGGCTCCCCTCTTCCCCCGCCTCCTTGTACCTCAGCAAGCTGATAATCTCCAACCTTTTGATCCAACAACTTGATAGTTCTCTTTCCTCCAGGGTGGTTGATCGGATCACTGTAAGTTCCTACGAATGCCTCTGCGCCTGCGGCAGATGCTGGGGCAGCGGAGGAAAGTATTCCTGCGGTCGCAGTTGCGATTCCAATGAACGCATCACGACGATCTGGAAGTGAGAAAGCATTGACTGCACTGACGAGATAACATATAGCAATGATGAGGTAATGTTTCATGCTCTTGATCGTTTGCTTTTAGAATACTGATATTCCACCGGAAGATGAATGCTTTGAATTTCTACTAGGAGAGAAAGAATGAACTGATGTTTTCTCGGGTGTATATATATTGGAGGAAGAATGTATTTTTGGGGAATTGGGGGTTGAGTGTGTTGAGTGTTGAGTGGTGACATTATTATGATGTGGTAGAACGTAAGAGGAGTTACAAACCGCAATAACTTAGCCAAGTGATCGAAACTCGCATGTAGTCTCCCTTTGAAATATATATGGATTCGCAACAAGGATAAATTTTTGTAATAATTTTTCACAGGAACTCGAAGACTTTTTTGTCGATCCTTTTCTACTTCCTATTTCTCGTGGTACCAACATCATAATATATATTAAAAAAACTGAATCGATATCTAGCAAGCACAACAGGCAATGGCTGCTACTGAAGAGATAACAATCACGGAAATGCTTCCCATCCGACTTACTTCGAAAATAATCCGAGGATTTAACAGAGGATCGAAGGATCTTGGCATTCCTACAGCGAACCTTTGCAGGGAAGAGAGTAATCAAAGTTTTGATGATTTGCCTTGCGGTATTTATTGGGGGTTTGCAAGAGTTATCGTAAAGAATGAGTCATCGACGACCGAAGTATATAGGTCAGCCATTTCGATAGGATTTAATCCTACCTATGGAAATAATTTCAAAACTGTTGAACCTCATTTTATAGCTAACAAGGACAGCCCGGAGCGAACTGCATCGATTTGCAGGGAAACGTTGCTGCGCGACTTTTACGGTGATACTATTCGGCTGTCCGTTGTTGGTTATTTAAGGCCCGAGTTGCCATTTGAAGGGTTAGAAAAACTGACTCAAGCTATTAAAAACGATATCGTCAATTCCGAACGTTTATGCGATGGATCAAACGAGGTCACATTATGCGAGAAGGAATGGGTATCTGGCAATGTTTTGCCTTAATTTCTTGTTTTCTAGCTGCTAAAATTTTTGATGTGTTCTTGAGCAGAGAGGGATATATTCTATTAGGGATATTCATAATTTTGAACGATATTTGAATATAGTTTCTGTATTTTTTGTTCGTATTATCGATGAGACATTTTTCAATTACTGCGAGCTCATTAATCTTTGCAAACCCTCGACCGTCCGCGTCATGAAATCTATTTATAATTTGAGAAAAGGCCGAATTTAATAAATGAAAACCTGACATTGTTCAAAAATTGTTTTCGCACCATAATGAACCTGGTACAAGAGTAGAAGTTAATAAAATAAAAGCATACAGTTTTAAAAAAACGTATTACACTCATCTACTACATGGTAACGTGATCTAAGCGGTTGGAGTAAAATACGGATAATACGCCTGTAATTGATGAATCTAGGGGTTTTCGTAGTGCGGATCTAGATGATGATACCGACAGCTCTGGAGCACAAGATAGTGGAGAGTTTGGAACAATCCCTGCTGATCAGGGTCTTCTTGATGATATTAGAGATGATTTGAGCGGGAGAGCCGGGGCTATGGATGACGGATATATCGACGTTGGTGTTGAAAATCTAGACCTAGAATTTGAAGAAACTACCATAAATAACGCACCTGACAACAACGATGTCGATGAAGCCAAAATCCCTAGAGGAAAGTCTATAGCTCATCACATATTGTTTAACAAAGCTGTCTTCTTGAGTTTTGATATAGAAACTGGAGGAGAAAATGTGGTATCATCCAAATTTCATGTGAATGTTTCCAAATTCTGAATGGGGAAGGCGAACGAAAGGGTACATTCGATGAATATGTAAATCCTGGACCTAATGCAATATGGAACGAAGCTGCATCCAGTGCTTCTCACCAGTAACATCGCCATAATCCGAGAATTGTCAATGCAAAAAGACTTCATGAAGTTTGGGAGAGATTTTCTACATAGCTATCTTCTGTTGTTACGTCATTGTTAAGCAATGTGTAGAAAACAACCTCCGGCCTGAATGGTAAAAATATTTAAGCAAAAACGGGGGCAGGCGGAGATTCCGAATTGATCTAGGAATATCCATCATCAATAGAGGAATTGAGGAAGACTGGATATCACCATATCATAAACATAATAAACCAGAATGGATGAATAATTGTTGTTCCGTGTGCTTGTAAGAAATGTTTCTTCTGCCCCAAAGAAATTACATCAGGAATGTTTGGATCAGAGGAGAAGAAAAGAAGAAGTAATGTACATGGAAATAATTCATCTGGGACGAGATCATGCTTTTGGTGGAGAAGATTCCATCACTTGAGGAGCTAAATCTGTCGTCAAATATATTGCGTGATATCGTCAATGATTTATCCGAAAAAAATGATGATGGCCCAAATAGCTTTCAACTTGGAACAAGGTTTCTTCCCACCAAAGATGCAACAATATGAAACGTTTGATATTGAATTGTTGATCAACCGGTATCCATTTCTCGAGGAGCTGAAGTCCCATTAAATGAAAAGTAAAAGAAGAAGAAAGATCACTACTTAGAAAATAAAATAAAAAGATAACAGTAATAAAAGAGATTAGGTGAATGAACAAATAAACATTGAGGCTAACTATTTGTTATCGTTGGTCGCGTTGCTTTGATTTTGGAGAAGATCATCTTCCTCCTTGTCTTTTGAAAAGACGAAATAGGCGTCGTTGATCGCAATGATATGACGATGTATAGGTCCGAAGGTTGAAAGTCCATTTGGCTTCAATTTCAATTTTTGCAGGTGCTTCCAAATCCATCTGTCGACCATTTTCACACATGATTGAACAAGGGTAGCAAGCTTCGCATTGAATCTGAACTTGTCGATAAATTCCATTAGGTGTGATGTGTGCGCTCTTCTCAAGATACGCCTCCTACTCTTTCACTCGGGTTTTTATCGATTCTTCACTTGTCTTCAAATAGGTACCGTAATTTCCTTTCCAGTATTCAAGATTCAGATTTTACACAAATTATGCCCGTGCACACTTTATTATAAAAACCTCGATCGAGTGAAGTAACCAAGAGAAAGCACACATTCTCCATCCTCAGAAGTAGGACCCAGTTGCATTTCGTTAGAAAATAATAATATTGTTGCCGCACGAGTTCTGGCATTATCAAACGTTTCCAAGCAGAGACTCATTATCTGTATTATCTGTGTAATTATCATCGACGGAGTAGCGAGAATATTTGCCAGATTAAAGGTCAGCGCCGATTTCAAGCTATCATGGTTCAAGATGGAAATTAACAAAAACGATACTAACAGGGGTTCTCGTTCTGCCTCACGCCTCGCTTGGTAGCTCATCGTATCCCAAACACTTTATCACCAGAGTACAATGTTACTAACGGTATTTTCATTAATCGACGTTCCATTTGCCCTCGATAACGATTGTTGAATAACGCCGGTATGTCTGGAATTAGATGTTCACACAGGCAACTCGTCGTAATGTATTGTTGCGAAAGCAATAGGTACGTCTTTCTCATCAACACAATCACCATCTTCACATTCCAAAGCATCACCTTCTACATCACAATGATCCTCGCATTCGCCAGTTTTCGTCGCCATTATTCACGCGAAGATGTAATTTGTGTTTCTTGACATGTTGCTGTGAGCTGTGAAGTAGTTTTGTCCCAAATGGCTGATGTAAAGGTGAGAGAGATAAGGTGTGTACCTGCATAACACGACTGGAGTGGGTCTACATATTGCTTAAGGTGGATGTTCCCTAAGTGTTTACAGGGAGGGGGAGAGGGGCTACAGGTCACAGGTCACAGGTGGGATAAAGGGGGAAATACCAACTCCCAACTTCCAACCTTTCACAGCTTGATCTATGAAAAGGTGTCAAACACAAATTAAATTTTAGAGAACACCATCATGACACGCAATACCCAATTACCGCTACCACCACCACAAACATCTTCGTCTCTAATAACGGTGTCCACATGTACGCTAAATCAGTGGGCGATGGATTTTACCGGAAACGTGGATCGCATCGAACAAAGCTGTAAACTCGCTAAAGAACAAGGCGCCTGTTATCGGCTCGGACCGGAACTTGAAATTTGCGGCTACGGCTGTGAGGATCATTTTTATGAGAACGATACATTTAATCATTGTTGGGAGGCTTTGTATGAGCTTATTCATGTTCGCGGTTGTACTGATGACGGTTTATTGTGCGATTTTGGCATGCCCGTACTGTTTGGAGGAGTTCGCTATAATTGTCGAGTGTTGTGCAGAGATCGGCGTATTTTGTACGTACGTCCAAAAGCGTGCTTAGCAGATAACGGAAATTACCGTGAAGGGAGGTGGTTTACGGCATATGCAATGGATGATGATGATAATGGTAGTAATAATTGGAGAAACCAATTGTTACTTCCGACGGAATTTCATGCGTTTCAAAAGAGAGTGCCATTTGGAAATCCACGGACGGGACGCCTAGAGTTTTTGGATGGAACCACAGTTGGAGTTGAATGCTGTGAAGAATTGTGGACTGCGCATGCAACGCATATTTCGCTATCTTTGCTAGGCGTGGACATTATTGGTAACGGCAGTGGGTCGCATCATGAGTTACGTAAATTACAACAAAGACTAGATCTAATACTGAATGCTACGAAAAAGTGTGGAGGTCTGTATTTATATGCCAATCAGCGCGGATGTGATGGAGGTCGATGTTATTATGATGGAAGTGCATTGATCGCCTGCAATGGAAAAGTTCTTGCATTAGCCGATCAGTTTGGGTTGGACGACGTGCAAGTCGTCAGTGCGACGGTGGATTTAAATGAAGTACGCAGTTATCGAGCTAGCTCGTCCAGTTTTGGAAGACAGGCACAAGCTTCAATGCATGGTCTTCGGTCACCTTCCATTCAAGTTAACGATTACATTTGTCATCGCGATGTTTCCGATAGGAATATAATGCATACGATAGAACGTCCTCTGACGATACACGTTCCCGAAGAAGAGTGCTGTCTCGGACCAGCATGTTGGTTATGGGATTTTTTGCGAAGATCTGGCGCATCTGGATTTTTCTTGCCTCTTAGTGGAGGAGCTGATTCCAGTGCAGTTGCCGCAATTGTTCACACAATGACGAGCATGGTATTTACAAAAGTACGTGCTGATCCGTCGTGTCAGACAGCAAAAGATCTTAGAAGAATCTTAAATGTTGCAGATAATGACAAAACTGATTACATGCCGCAAAGTAGTCAAGAAATTGCTCGTAATATATTTTTCACGTGCTACATGGGAACCAGCAACTCCTCTATCAACACCGAAAGTCGTTCAAGAAGGCTCGCAGCAGCCATTGGTAGCTATCATTTGTCGATCAAGATCGATATTATTGTTGAAGCTCTTTTAAAAGTGTTTCGTCTCACAACGGGTGGCAAAGTTCCTAAGTATGAATCTCAGGGCGGAACCAGGACTCAAGATTTAGCGTTACAAAACATTCAAGCTCGTATAAGGATGGTTTCTGCATATCTTTTCGCGCAGTTACTACCTTGGGTCCGAGGAAAATCCACAGGATTTCTCTTAGTGCTAGGATCTGCAAATGTAGACGAAGCTCTTCGAGGATATTTTACAAAATATGATGCAAGCTCTGCAGATTTGAACCCAATCGGCGCAATAAATAAAGGAGATTTGAAAAGAATGCTTATCTTCTGCGCCCGGAAGTATGACGTTCCAGTCTTGAACGAAGGTGAGATTTGAATTGTATGAAACGCTAAGACATTTTTTACCTGTATCACTTCCTCATTCGCTTCGCTCTTTATTTATTAAGTCGCTAATGCTGAACCCACGGCGGAATTGCGGCCCATATCATCATCGTCAAATGACCAGGGAACGGCGGATCATAGCCAAACTGACGAAGAAGATATGGGAATGTCTTACAAGGAGCTAACTTATTATGGTCGCCTTAGAAAGCTAAGTCGATGTGGACCAGTAGAAATGTTCAAGAAGCTGGTACATGTGTGGAATGACATAGCACCTGATGTCGTCGCCGCCAAAATAAAATTATTTTTCCGGTATTACGCAATGAATCGACACAAAATGTGTACCATTACACCAGCTTATCACGCAGAAGGATATTCCCCCGATGACAATCGATTTGATTTAAGACAATTTCTCTACAATATAAACTGGACTTGGCAATTCAAGCGGATTGACAATCTCACAGAAAATCTAATGCAACAAAGATACAAAGACAATCTTGAGAATGAATCCCACTCTAAAACTGAGTAGCTGCATATCAAAGGACTTCAATTGTTAATGTGAATGTCTGGCGAAATTTAAGGGGCTTGAAATAGCTCCTACCAGTCCATGACGATGAGACGCTATTTTCATATTTGGGGCTCCTTCACTTCAATATCGTTGAATTAGTGATGGATATGGTGGATTTAAAAACTAAAAGTACTATTTGAAAATAAGCCTTAACACTAGGAACAATTTAGCGATAATAGCTCAAACGTCGTTGAAAATAACGATCTGTGTGATTGTAACGTAACCATCAACTGATTACGTACTGAGCGTAGCTGCGGGAAGGTGAATGTATAAGGGGGAGACGTGAAATGTAAATATCTTTGGGTTTAGAGACTGTTAAGGCAGCCCAGAAAGCCTTTCATCTTTACTTCACCAAATTGCGAACGAAGATTCAACAATGCTACACTCCTCGTGAAAACCTAAAGTGTTACCTTAATTTTTCACGATTTTTGTAAAGGAGTGTGGCATTTTTAAATCTTGGCTCGCAATTTGGTGAAGTAACGATGAAAGTCTTTCTGTCATGCTCTCATTTGTGTTATCTATCGAGGTTGTGCTTGTTTCAGCTTCCGCATCATTGAGTAGGTCTACCGGCTCGAAAGATATAGGTTTAACTAGAAAGTCTACGAGGGTAAGATCCGAAAATTGGTCAGTGAGTCGGGTACAATTTATACGAAGGACAAAAGAAGCTGCAACTCAGGCAGCATGCGCTGGAAATAGCAGAGGGTACCATTCAGAATATGGGTACTCATGGTTCAATAACAGGGAAAACGATGACGCGT
>Ga0209092_10001759_pt1 | contig 20615 bp, 18 predicted proteins | sample FraStrMetagenome_FD_187446 | JGI IMG/M metagenome (GOLD analysis project Ga0209092, IMG submission 187446) | Marine eukaryotic phytoplankton communities from Arctic Ocean - Fram Strait ARC3M Metagenome (SPAdes) (version 2) | ecosystem: Environmental > Aquatic > Marine > Oceanic | place: Fram... | reverse complement strand
GTATTAAAATTATAAGTCCTTCGGGAGGATCCGGGCAAGATCTCAACCCGACGCCACTCGCCGAAAAGGCTAGAATAGCTCACCACAGTGAAACTAATCCACGTGTTCTAAAGAATAAAAGGCTAAACTAGAGGAGGGATCCGATAAGTCTAAAATTATTTCCATTCCAAATATGGGGTGGTTGGGCTAGTGTTGAAACGGGTATAATGATAACGTTGAATGATAATGTTAAACAGGAGCAAAAGCAGGAGCAGAAGCAGGAGTAGATTGGTGGATGTGAAGGTGATGAGAAGAGAGATACTGCGGATATTGATGATGATGATGATGATGATGGCATATCTTTGGCTCTCGTGAGTGAGGAGGAAGTGTTGGAGAAGGAAGAAGCGTTTGAAAATTGACAGATTTTAGCAGGAGAGAGAAAGAAGATTGACAGAGATTTGGAGTTTATTGTTAATAAAGTGGATGATATAGAAAATAATTTACTGAAAGATGCTGATATTGTCCGGGAAGCGAAGGCGGAAGTTGAATTGGTGAGCGAAATAAGAGATGAGACGCGTGAGGTTGATTTTACGGTAGCTGACACGCGCACGCGGACTGGACAAAAAATTAAACGAAAAGATCTGCCAACATCGCCAAAAGAGGAAATAAAGGTTTCGATATTATCATCTACATTGGATGACAAAGCATCTTCATTTAGTATGGAGATATCTCCAATGCTTGCGGGTTGGCAATTTTTACGATAATTTGGGGCATCGCTCTTTCGAAAGAAGACTCTGTGAGACATATCAGTGGGACTTAATTTCCTCTTTTTTATTACCTGCTGATAAATATAACCGCAAAATAGGGAAATATTACATACCGGTAATTATATATTTGCGGTGAGAGATCCGCAAATACTTGTACGATCTTGAGTGATTCATCATTATACCTACTAACAATAAACAATATTTCATTCATGGATTCACATAATCGTGCCCAATCTATAGGATAAAACCTGATTGATCAAGTCAAATATTACAGCACATCTACGTTACGATTGACAATGTGAAAATCATTATCAAATTAGTTGCTTCGATGATCATGGAAGATTACCACAGAAGTACTGAATTCATGTTAAGTGATAAATTATCTATCCTGCAAAACGATAATATCATCACACATTTTTTTCATGGACTGAAAAGAGTGCTGTAGAACATTGAATCAAGTTTGTATTCAGCTCAATGTGTAATGAACAATATTCTAGGGTCCGAGATCACGGCACTCGTTTACCTTCAAGTTATTGCTTACATAATATTTCTAACTTTTATTCATATTATATGCTTCGTTTACACGATAATTTCTACTACTCCTGTTCCGAACCACTGACTGATATAGACAATCAGTACTAGATTATGCGGCTGGTGACTTTTATCGGACTAAATGTTGAAAACAAAAATACATCCTAGCTTCAGTCTTTAGATAGCTCAGGCTGACTTTTTTAGATAATCCACTACCGTAGTCTGAGTCTCAGATCTTTAGATAATGTGACAAGGATATGTTGGGTACATTTCTAACAAAGCTATAGCGTAATGTCGCATGCAATATGAACATTTGCCTTCCAAATTACGTACTTTTAGTACACGTATATAGCTTTGAGTTGTTCAATCGATTTATTTAGCGGTTTTATTGTTTAAATTTACCTAGAAACGAACGTATAGAAAACAAATAATTCTACTAAATTCTATATTGAAGAGAAATCGCCCAGCATTTTATAATTTACGATCAATCAGGCAAAAACAAGCAAAGAGTTCACTATTGAGCATTGTTGTGTAGAGTGATGCATTATATTGAATTTGTTTTATTAAAATAATGCATTTGAAAAGCCAATTGTATAATCGTTTTAAGAGTAAAAATGAATTACAGAATAATCTGGCTTAAATATCTCCAAGTTTATCGAAAATACATAACGACAATTCAATAAAGTATTTGAAAAGCAATTCGTAAAACCTTTTTGGAGAATTTTAATGAAATTATGATAGGGAAATAATAATGCAAACTTTTTAAACTGTTACAGAATTTTCCGGCTTATATATCTTCGAGTCTATCGAAAACACTTATGGAGAGTTTACACTTTAAAATACAAATATGTAACTACATTCCTCATATTAAAACAATGGGAATCATTGCCAAAACAACTAATGTCTTCAAATACTCCAAGGCATCGAAGCCTGGAGATCCACCCGCTTGTTCGTTATCTGACAACAAAACTTCTACACCAAACGCTCCTTCACCTTCTACACCAGCTTCATTATCACCCTGCAACTTGCGCCTGTCCTTTCTTCCTTCCATACCAACGGTGATAAGTTTACGAGTACCAGCTGTGTTGAAACCAATCACAGCAACCCCAGATACAGTGACGGTGGCCGGTAAAGCTCCATCGCCTACATTAAAGAACGCGGAGATGATACGAGTATTCACCATAGCCATACCCTCATTAAGCTTACTAACGCTCGCTAAACTCGTAGGCTTACCATCCGAGTCAATCACCTGAGTGCTGATTTGTCCATTATCAAGCGTGACGTCCTTGAAGGAAGTGACGACAGCATCTCCCGTCGGATCGTAGACACAAACACTAAGGATGTCATTCTGGTCGTATTCGACAGGAGTATCGAAGCAATCTTCCTTAGAAGCAGCTGCTGCAGGACAATCACAAGCATTGAGCTCAGCAGTAATTGTTCCGGCTTGCTCAACTTTTCTTTTTTCCGCTTCCGCAATGAATACACTGGCAGAAGTGAAGCCAATTTGCAATAGGAAGGTCACGGTTACCTTAAGTTTGTAGAAATTGACAGAACTTTCAATGATACTACCATCGCTATTGGTAACGTCGACCTTGCCATAGTCCGTTCGAATGCAAAACTCGATCTTTGCCATTGCCTCACCATCTTCTTCGTATTCGGAATAAATGGACATATTATTGGGATCAGTGGCATGCGTGCCCTTGGAAGCAATGTTGGCCGTATCAATGTTAACCGCGGACGTGACCTTGATATTTTTGCCCTCTACCACATCGAGAGTCTCATCGTTGCTGATGCTAACGAGAGTAGTGTCTTCGGGGTACTCATCAACAAACTTTGATTGACAATCGGTACCGACCAAGATAGTCTGTTCGAAGGAATCTCTTGAGGGCTTGTTCGAGATGAGGGTCTTGATAATGATTTCCTTGTCAGAGCTTGTTCCATCAAAGTTAATGACTGTATCATTGCTAAGGAATGTAAGAGCAAAGTCCGTCTTCGATGCGGCTGCAATTGGGGCGAACGATGGAGACGTTGATGGTGTAGAAGTATACTTTTTCGTGAGAACAACAGAAGGAGTGTGGGTTATAGCTGCAGATGGGAAAAAAGAAGGAGATGAAGATGGTGCGGGGCTTGGATTTTTTGTGGGAGTTTTAGTTGGCGCGGGGGTTGGATTCTTTGTAGGAGTTTTAGTTCGTGCCGGGGTTGGATTTTTAATTGGGAGCATAGAAGGCTTTTTTGTTGGAAGTGCAGGACTTATAATTGGTCCGGGGGCTGGAAATATTGGCCATATATGAATAAAATCATCATAATCAGAATCATCATCATCATCATCATCATCAACATAATGAGTTCGTGGGGTTGGTGCGGGGGTTGGTGCTGGGGTTGGTGCTGGGGTTGGTGCGGGGGTTGGATTTTTTGTAGGAGAGGGGGAAGGGATTGGAGTGGGTGGAAAGGTTGGGTCTGGAGAAGGCGTCTCGGTCGACTGCAGCCAAAACACAAAAATATTACGTGAGTTTTGGCATTATAAATTTCGGTATAAATCTGAATGCATGCGCGTCTCGAATGGCAAAGTTATGCATTGAGGTTAGAAATGTGTATGTACGCTGAATGTTGGAACGTAACGTATCGTAGGCTATCATGTAAATATTGAGACGACGACGATAATGATTCTAATGCTGCATATTGACAATAATTTATATTACGGTCGTAGTTTCAACATATTGCTGATGGTGATGAATGATGATGGTATCATTGAATGCAGACGAGATCTATTTTCTTTCGGTATATATATATATATATATATATATATATATATATATATTCGATTCTCAAACATCAACAGCTTTTGTATGAACCTTACCTGGCCACGACAGGGACTATGGCTTGAAAGTATTAAAAGCACGGAGGTAAAGAAGGTAAGGATGATGGTTTTCATATTCTTCCATGAATGATTGAGTAAATTTTCGATGTCGTTTGCGTGATCCGAAAAATTATTTTGTGCGCACATCTAATATGAATGGTTTTTTTCAAACAGAAATACAAGCGTAGACACGTCGAGGAATATTTGGAAAAAGCAGAAAAGAGAACATCCGATGAAGCTTCTTGATGACCTTTATATGTACAATAAACTTGAACGAAACCTATTCACCTTCTTAATTGACCGATTTATTTTGTAGTAATTGAGTGGTTTCTGCTGTACTGTTTACTTTTCCAACATTTCGGAGAGTATCTTTCACATTATGTATCTACACTTGAGAGAGATGAGGGAAATCACACATCAACACTAAGTAAAATGCTAGATGGAAAGTTCTAGCGGGGATAACTGTTTTTTTCAGTATGTATCGACAACGCATCAATATTTTTTTATTTAATCCCTTTAAATGTTTTTTTTTCAAAAAGAAATACAAATGAAGAGACGTCGAGGAATACTTCGAAAAAGCAGAAAAGAGAACATCCGATGAAGCTTCGTTATGACCTTATACCGGTATATGACATTCTTTAAATGATTGAGTAAATTTTCGATGTCGTTTGCGCGATCCAAAAATTTATTTTGTGCGCCCACTCAATATGAATGTTTTTTCACAAATGTCAAACAGAAATACGAATTTAGACATGTCGAGGAATACTTGGAAAAAGCAGAAAAGAGAACATCCGATGAGGAATACTTGGAAAAAGCAGAAAAGAGAACATCCGATGAGGAATACTTGGAAAAAGCAGAAAAGAGAACATCCGATGAAGCTTCTTGATGACCTTTATATGTACAATAAACTTGAACGAAACATGTACAAGGTCGATGGATAATAGTAGAAGTTAACAAAAAATAAAAGCACCGATATACAAATTCAAAAAATATGCATTTCTGTGTGCGTTCGTACGCATACGCTGGTTGGCGCGTTTTCATTTTTCAATGCTGTCGTGATCCGTGATCCTGATTTTGAAGAGTTTTCAACTACGGGTATCGGTATTTATTTGTTAACTTCTACACTTGTACCACAGGTATAGATTTCTTTGTAGTTATAACTCATCCTCTTCATCAGTAACTGTTTTCTTCATCTTTGTTTGTTGCTTTTCCACACGAAGATGAGGTTCAATTACGTGAGCGCGTGTTCTAAAGAATCCTGGTAATAGTAGAAGTTAACAAAATAAAAGCATACAGATTAAAAAAAAGGCTAAACTAGAGAGGGAGAACGTGAGAGTTTTCCGTGGGGCATCCGATAAGGCTAAACTTTACACGTAGCACGTAGCTCGTAGCTTGTAGACTCACTTAGCGGTATTTTCAATACGAATCCCAGCAAGAAATGGTATTTCCAAAGCCAGCATCCTCTTCCGTTTTTTTTGCTATTTAGAACTCTCGCTTGATACTCATATTGTTTCTGGATACAACCGTTTCTTTTACACAGATTGAATGAATATGAAGTTCATTGGACGGGTATCTAATTTCTCCTAAAACAATTCTATCATATACTAATTTCACATCATTGCAATGAGAATGAGGTGGATACCAAGCCAAGGTCGTTCCAGTGCTAATGTTCCAGTTACACTGATGATGCTTCTATCGCTTTTGGCAGCAAGAAGCACACATGGTATGGGCCTTCCAACCCGTGTGGGGACCTCGCAATGTACTCCGATGCCGACCAACGAGTTTGAAGTTTATCGCAGTGGTGAGAACATGCATCCAGCGATGAGGTTCGATGAATTATTTCCTAAGAATCAGTATCGGGTAGTAGTTGTGGGGTTTTATTATGCAGACTGATACGGATGCATCCGCCTGAGTGAGTCTCTTCAGGCGGTGGTGCAAGAATTAAATGAGGCTTTGGGGGGAAATACTGTTGCCGGTGTTGCATTTAATAATAAGCTTCCAATGAAATGTGCTATGCGACAGGAGGGGCCGGAGCAATGTAGTGAGAAGGAATTAAGTGAAGATAAGTGGCAGGGAAAAATAGAGAGTGCTGCTCCTCGTATACCGGTTGTACAGGATACAAAAAGCATGGATGCTTGGAATAGCATCTTTGGAGCTGGACATGATGACTTATTGGTCTATGTTGATGGTTTTGTTTACAAGTACCTTCCAGCTAAGAAAAATGCTAAAGGACTGGATCTTCTTGATGAAAACTACCTCGAAACCAATTTGAAATCAGACGAGGGTTACTCGAATTTTAAGGATTTAATTTTGAATCTCTTTCAATCCAAGAATGGAATAATAGAGGCAAGTTCGTTCTCTTCTCAATGTATGATAATGAATGGTCGTCCTGAAAGTATTGATGAGATTATAGAAAGTCGATCAAAGAGTGAGGGGCATGGAGATGAAAGAGTTTCACGGGATCCATTAGTTTCATATCTGGTCGGTTTTTTAACTGCCGCGATAATTGTTTGTGTTACAGGGATTGCCTGGTTTTTAATAAGGCGAGTTGTTCTTCCCAAACAAGAGAGTAAAATGTCGAAAGATGGGGGTTTCAAGTCAATAAGTCAATTTGACAGTGACAGTGGGAGTGAAAGCGAATATTCACACGAGGACATTGAGCTATCTGCAAGAGATATTGAAGAAGAGCTAAATTCCTCAGGAAATGAATGAGGAAAACAGATAAAGGTAAAGTTTAGATAGTTGATGGGAACATGCAGAGATGAATGACGTGTTATCTGTATCAAAATTTGGATTCACTGACGATATTGTGCTTGTAATGATCAACTTGAAATAAGGTTTTAGCTAATAGCACTATTTAGTTTTTGCGATTACGCTCTTGTTCATGATAACGAATCTAGGACAGAAAAAGAAATCATAATAACCAATGTGTGAATCTAGTGATACAACAATTTGTTTGCAAGCCAGAAAAGTCACCGGCAAGTGATCTTTCTTGAAAAGAGAAACCTTCACATCCTTTTCATGGAAATTCCTCTGAAATCATTTTGATAAATCAATTGCAAGGATCCGGAACCATCAATTTGTAGCTCTCTAATTCTGAGTCTTCGACTGTTTTAGTTATTTTAAATATTTTATATATTGCAAGTGCACAGCAGGCGTCAGGTAGCTTTCGTAGCTCAGCTGGTTAGAGCGTGGGTCTAATAAACCCAAGGTCGTGGGTTCGATCCCCACCGAGAGTACTTTTTTATTCGGTATTAGTGGGAAACATTTCTATCATGTTGCAAACTCAGAGCATCCATTTTTTTTTTGAGTGTCCAACAAGCTTTCGTAGCTCAGCTGGTTAGAGCGTGGGTCTAATAAACCCAAGGTCGTGGGTTCGATCCCCACCGAGAGTATTCTCCTGGTAGGTGCTAGTTGGAAACATTACTTTTTACTTTACCATGTTGCAAATCCAAAAGACCCAATTTTGTAAGTTTATGTAATTGAATCTTAGTAGTTATGTATCACGCTAATTTTCATCTCGCTACATTCGTATGATTACGAGGTTCAGTGCTTGTGTTAGTCATTGGGCTAAATCAATGGTAATGGATACTCTGCTCGAATCTTCAAATATTTGCCCTTTTTGATGATTTCATTCATTTTGTCATTGTTGGACGACCAACCGACATTCTCAATAGACATCAAACTTTGCTTATGCTAAGTTGCCCTCTCAACATACAGCAAAGATCTTACTCAATCTCGATGAATGTGTATGCTCACTTTCAGAGATGAATTCCAACAGAAAGGTATTGGTACATTATCCAGTGTGAACGGAAGGTCTGCCCCCCACCTTGTTATTTCTCATTTCTAAATAAGAAAGCTCGCTAGAATTCTCAAAAGTTACCTCTAGATAACCTTATTTTAGATTAACCTACTTTCCCGAAGTAAAACTTGACCACCAACCACCACCACTGTTGCTATCATTGGAAGAATCACTACTACTGCTTGATCCTGATGAAAACGTGGTGTCCATACTGAAGTCGCCTTCATCACCCGACGATTCGGTTGAAGGATATATTGATGTTGGCGGTGGAGCTGTACTCGTACCTATTGGTGGGCTCAAGGAACCTCCAGAGGTAGGAGGAGCCGTGGCATCAAAACTTTCTGGATTATCAGTACCACCATCAAAATAATTACTCATAGCAATCGTTAACCCCTCAATTAAAGCTAATAATACACCACCCATAACCGCATTCCCTACCATATGCTTCGGCCCTGCCCTTGCAGCCAAAACTCCTCCACTCACAGCTCCACTAATAATAGAATTCCACGGATCCTCCTTTTGCCGCACGGCAGTCAACGAACAATCACAACAGGCAAACAGAAACCCCCACACCGCAAACTGCCCACCGAGCACAGACGAACGTGCCTGCAACGCCGTCACACCACCCCTTAAACGAGTACTGAACCCCTGTGGAGCATCCTTGGCTCCTTTGCCCAAATGCCACAGGCCACCTCCCACGGCACCCAACGCAAAGGCACCACCCACGTCATCGACTATTCGCCAGGGGCATGGTTCTCGATCTGTGACGTTACTTGATCCTCTACCCATTTCAACTAATTATTTGATTCTTGTTCCAATGGCTTTTGTTTTCCTAAAATGGAATTAGTCGCGAGGGTTGTCGGTGTTGATCGTGGCTTGGTCTGTGTCTGTGTCTTTTTTTTCTCTTTTTGCATCGTGTGTTGTGTGGCCCTGAATATCTGTATTTGACTAACTTATCAAATAACCGTTAGAGATGAAAGCATGGGTAGAGAGTAGAGATTAGAGATAGAGATTGGCAATTTGGCGATGACAAAACCAACTCTACAACTAGAATCTACAACTACAACTGGTCTATACAACAAATCCAAACAAACACCCACACATCCGACGAGCACCGTTTACCAACCTTTTTCAAAGCACTCACTACCGATTGTACAAGATACACACACAAACACACAACTCCTTCAACACAACACACACACACACACACACACCATGAACGAATCCCTAAACTCCACCCCGCACAACGACCATAACGATGACCCCCTATTGCGCCAAGCCAAGCTCATCCTACCAATCGTAACACACATCATCGCCTTGGCAGTGTATCTAATCCCTCTGTACAACGGAGGACCGGATAATGGCGGGAATGAAGCAGTGTTGGATGAAATACACATGTTTAAGGAAGGCTTTGAGGACGTTCGAGGTACCAGTCCCATGTTGGATTTATTACGGAATGATTATTGGGGGAGGCCCATGTCCGGAGTGGATTCGCACAAGAGTTGGAGGCCGTTTTCGGTGTTGTTTCTACGTTGGGTGAATTCGTATGGATGGAGTGATTCGGATCATAATGTGTTGAAGTTGGTGTTGAAAGATGATATATTCTTTCATCGGTTTGTGAGTGTCATGTTGCATGCCACGACGGCGGAATGTGTGTCGATTGTTGGGTGTCGGTTGTTTGCCAGGTCACGTCGTAGGTGTGGATCGAAGGAGGAGGTGGAGGAAGTAGATGGATGGGTGATGCTTATGTTGAGGACTTTGATGAAGCTTTTGTTTTCGCTGCATCCTTGTCATGTGGAAGCGGTTGCGAATGTGGCAAATCGACCGCATGTGTTGGCGCTATTGGCTTCCATGCTGTCGATTGATTCGCAGTCACATATCTTTGTGGTTTTTCTTTCGCTTGTCGTGGGGTTCACATGCGCAGAAACGTTCATATTTCAGACACCAGCGATCATATTGTCTATGGTGGCCGTACACTGGAGGCAAAAATATGATTTGACGTGGGCTTCTTTACTGAGGACAGCAATCGATTTGAGGATTCGCATTGGCCTTGTCATCATTTTGACAGCTTCTTATTTAGGGGGAAGGTATTACTATGATACTCTCGATATCAATACAGGCCTTATTCGCAAAGCCGAAAATGCATTTTTTGATTTTGAAGGACTTGAACGTTTCTTAAGTTTCTCCTGGGTAACAGCCATTCACATTGGAAAGGCATTTTCCTTTGATCCCATTGGATTATCCCATGAATACGGTTTTGATTGCGTTCGTAAATTGAGCGACTTTAATGACATTCGGCTTATTTATCCCTCATCAGTTGCTCTTACTTTTGTGATTATTGGTTTAGCATCGCTGTACAATGGTGTTTCGTCAAGTGTGGACTTTACAGTTTTTCTCAGCTGGGTTGCGACACTATTTCCAATTTGCGGTATTTTGAAGGTGGGAACATTTATCTCGGATCGTCTAGCATTTGCAGCATCGTTCGCTTTCTGCGTTTACGGAAGTCATGCAATTATACATACAAGTCGATTATTCTCGCGCTTGAAGCTCTTTACACCTTTGATTATTCTTTATTGCATACATTTAGCAAAAAAGGTTTGTTTACGTACAGACGAATGGACAGCAAACTTAAAATTAATGGAAAGTAGTCTGAAAACCTGTCCACGATCTGCAAAGAGCAATCTTGAAATGAGTAAAATATATAGTGGATTGTATCCAGAAAAATTCAATTTGACACATGCAGAAATGCTGATAAGAAGGGCTGGTGAAATCGACCCCAATTTCTGTGATGTGCATTGGCAGCTTACTCAATTATTAATTAAAAAGGTGCAACTAAATCCCTACGCTTTTAATATTTCTACTCAAATCGAAGCCGAGGATCATTTATCCGAATCAATCCTATGCAAGTTTACCTCCAATGGTGCAATTTCATTATGGAATCAGTATTGGAACGTTCAAAATGGAAACCATGAGAAAAATTTCCTGATGAGACGGCAAAAGCAAATGTTGTATGTTAACAACAGAATAAGAGAAATGAAAGAGGAAGAAGAAAAAAGAAAATCAGAAGAGGAAGCGAAACTATTACAAAACTCGGAAAGTTCAGATCGGCATGGTGAGCTGTAGGTTACGGTCAGCAAGCTCGGTGAGCTATTCTAGTGCAATATACTTTTTTCAAAAAGTTTCAACGAAATAGACACATAAGGATTTACTGGGTTATTAATTTTGACTGTCAGGACCCATAACGCGTGATACATTATGAACTAGTAAAGAATCACTTTGCATGGCGTCCATCCGCGAGTTATGATCAGCAACGTTTCTTGAGGTGAATTCAATAACATTCAATGGTGAAGTTTTTCTTCTCTTCTTTAATGGAAGAAAGTTTGCATTTCTGCTTTTAGAATCTGCATCGTCGTCCTCAGACGATGCTGATCCAGAGCACCCTGACGATTGGTCCGTTTTCATAGCTTCACTACCAACGTCGACATTAAGCTGACGATGATCCGATGACCCTCCAGAATCAGATCCATTACCACTTGAAGATGATTTTGTACCTGAAGAGTCGGTCTTTCCCGCGTCACTTACTGTTGCAACTCTTCCAGAATTCGATTCATCGGCAGAACTATCACTATTATGTGCCTTTGTCTTCTGCACGACCACATTGTCAACTTCATCATTTTTCAAACCATTTTCACTTGATCGAGGAGAAGATGAACGCGCACTATTGGAACAGCTGAGAGAACTTTCATTTTCTGGAGACTTGTTTCTTTTGATACTTGTTTGAACAGGAGATTTCCCTTCTTCACTTTTGGGCGTCTCTCCTCTATTCGCAACGAAAGTCGAATTATTGTTTCCCTGTTCCACTACCAAACTTTGTCCTTCACTGGCTGCAAGACTTTTTAAAGCCTCGTGATGGTTCGATCGTAGAGTATTTAAAATGCTAAGGAGCATCGTTGCAGTGTCTGTCTCTTCCTTGGATCTCTCCTTTCTATCTTTAGGTTCAAGAGTGTTTAATGGTTGAGAAATCGCTTTGTAGGAATCATTCTTTTTAGTTGAAACAGAATGGGTCAGATTGTTTGGTGCTAGAGAAAGCTGAGGTTGACTGTTGTTCTGGTTAATGACTTGGCTTGGAACATTAGAAGGAATCGTTGATTCTTTTTTCATCAAAGCAGCATTATGGACTTCGTTCAAGGTGTTCAGCGAAGAATTATAATTCTCTAGAGCTGGGAAACTTTGAAAATGTAGCTGCGATTGATTGTACAATTGTTGTTGCTGCTTTTGTTGCAAAAAGGCTTGGACTGAATTTTGCACGCTCGATTCTTGCAATTGCCTATACTGCAAATCGTCCAACGATGATCCAGTGTTTATTTTTATATTCGCCATTTCAGGCACTTGCAAAAGATGAGACGACGAAAGAGTGTGTGCAGAACCACCGAGAGGAGCTCCGTCGTTTTTCTGTTGTAACGGTACCTTATTTGGCACTTTGTTTCCTGAATGATGGTTGCTGTTGTTCGATAAATTATTTACTTGATGAGGCAGCACGCTCCCCATCGCTGCCGATGCACCATGATTTGTGTCTACGGCATTAGCTGCCTGAAGTTGCATTTGCCATGAGAGTAAAGATGACAATTCATGTGCTTGAAACTGAGAAACTGACGCCATGTTACCAACTGCACTATGCTGTTGCTGCTGTATGTTTGCATGGTGTTTCGTTGATGGAAAATTAGAAATAATTTCCTCTATATTCGAGAGTACATCTTGGGGACGTCTTTGATTCGAAAATGCTGCTTGAAGGGCTTGCTGGGCCAATTGTGAAACCACGAGTTTGTTCAAAACTGAGGGAGGCAGCGAATTCACAGCTTGTTGAGCGTGTGCTAGTGCCGTTGCAACAATATTGTTAAGTACCGTTACGCTTTCAAAGGAACTCAAATAATTAGATCCCCTCTCTAGATACGATAATTGACTCAAAAATAGATTGACAAGTTTACTTACTTCTGCGCCCCTATATCACTTGTGGACGAAATATTCGTATGTTGATTTGACTGTTGCTGTTGCATTGCCAAATTTTGTCTGGTCAAGTTCAACGATGTTATCTGCTGCATAATGTGCAACGCAGTAGGATTAGATGGCGTTGACTGTTCTGCTGAATCACCTGGTTGGCACGAAGTTGAAGGATTGGGCATATTCCATGCGGGCGCATCATTGAGACCTGATGCATCTGCAGGACGATAATTAATATTCTGCTGCTGTTGTCGAAGTGGTACAGATCTATGGTTATGCCTTGCTTGGAGCAAAGAAGGAAGTTGTGAATTTCCAAGGGGGCCAGCAATATTGTTTACACATCCAGCCGCGGATACATGGTGCTGACGAGTTTGTGGCACCCCTCCTTGATCTTCTGCCAAACCGTTTCTTGGAATTGATAATGAAGAAGGAGGCATTATGCCCGACGAATGAGTACCGGAGTGTACTGCTCCATTCGGCACTGCCCTATTGCAGTGATTACGACCAAGGTGCCGCCCCTGCTGTACTGTATGAGCCGAAGTGCTACTACTTATAGCAGATCTTCCTTGCTCCACTCTTAACTTAAATCTATGTTCCAATTGAAGTAACTCCGCCTTCGCAGCATCTACATCAATACTTGTCATATGTTGCTTTTGCTCGCTATGAGGCATGTGATAGCCGGCAATGCGTTTCCCAAGATAATTTGCACCAGCAAACTTTTTCGTAATTCGCATGCGATCACAACAAAGCTTCTCGGCCAGATACGAACGTAGCGTCGTACCTTCAGGCAACGTCAATGTACCAGTACCGAAGTGATGTATAATACGTGTAGTATACTCCTCCTCCTCAACCGTCCATTTTCCCTTGCGCAGTTTTGATCGATCCAATGGTTGCTTTGATTTCTTCTTACTACCACTACTGCTTCCCTTCCCACCACCACCGCGAGACGATGACGAGACCAAAGACGCCGATGTAGATGAAGATTTTTTGTTTTTCGAGGAAGCGGGCGTTGTACCGGTGGAAGATTTTCGAACTACAAACGATGACGACGACGACGACCTCTCCTTCACATCGTTACCCCTTATCCCACCGTTGACAAGCTTGGTAGAAGCGTGTTCATTACTGGTAGTACGTTGAAGATTATTCTTATGATACCTTTGATTATAACCTGGTGGAGCAGGCAATATAGAAATCTGTGGCCGTTCTGTATGTACTACGGATGATGATGATGTTGTCGAGGAAGGCGTAGGATACGATTTACCTCCTCCTCCTCCTCCATTGGCCTTTGAATGGATGGAAGTTAAATCATATCCCTCTCCATCTCCTTTACGGGAAACATTCGCATTCCCATTTGCAGTAGCATTAGCAATCGATGATGATGATGTCTTTGCTCCTTCGTTCTGACTATGTGACTTCATCTTTCTTTCTATCTTTTATTGGGCACGTCTCATTTCGAACCAAGTATATGAATCAACAATATAGTTTGGTATGCTTATAGGGAGTGTGTTTTCGTTGTGCAATGCTGGTTGCTATTTACTTCAAGTACTGATTAGTAATACCAATAATTCGATGGTTTTCCAACAACAATGTTTGGAATTAATCTTAGCGATTCGATGAAACGAAGAAGAACAACTACGACGACAACGACAACAACAACAAGCAAGCTCGACGAGTGGTGATGAATGTATGAAGACGAATACAGAGAGAGCAAGAGAGAAGTAGAGTACTTGAACTATGAATTCGTAGATGCTCTCTGCTTCACATTCGAGATGTACGAAAACCGAAAAAGAAGTGTCGAACTGCAATACATATGGAGCCATTTGATTGGTGGATTGAATTTATGAAAAGTGACGTTCTATCGCTTTATTATTTAGGGTTTACCTAAGTTTCTTTATTATTTGTACTTTTTATTGGGAATCCCGTGAGAGTTCTAACGAACCGACGTAATCGAAACGAATATTACGTATGAGGCATCATATTTTGTGTCCATATCTTATTCGCATTTGCATATCTTCGCCTTCAAAAGGTCTCCACCAATTAGATTGATTTACGTCATAGGCCGTGAACATAAATAATCTGACGCACTTTGAAATGTCTGGTGAGAAGTTTGGTACGGATTCCACGGCTAGATAGAGATAAAATAAGATCAAATCACTAAAATTATTTCCCCATTCCCCACTCTCCCTGGGAGAAATGCTACCTTACACAAAGTTGAAATATCAAATATCTTAAACGTAGAATTTCGTATGTTGAAAGTAGATCTACTAAAATAATTGACGGTTCTTCAACTAATTTCTCAACAATATTCTAACGATTCCATTGGGAAATTACTTTTTTCATATATCTTTGAAATGCGCCAAATCAAAAAGCAGGCGTAATAAAGAAGCTTAAAAATTGTGGAGAGAATTAGTGCTGTACACCGGTAATAGCATTCATATACTAACATGCTTCGAAGTAAAAAAAACCTAATATTATTAATACATGAACGAAATTTCAGATGATGATTCTGTGGAATTATATTGCACATAATTAATACATGTACTTCTTTACTGTTTTACGCCATCATCTACTACGCAGTCCATGTTAAAGTAAACATCCACTAAATGGTTTACCACCGTACACGTTTATCGCGCAAGGTACTATATGCGCCTGTATGGAAGTATATTTGATCGAAGTTGTGTCAATATCGCCGTACTGAGCTTCGTTGTAATGAAATAGTCTGTAAGCTACACAGGAGAATGTCTGGCACAAATCACTTGACTCGTGCTCTCCTTTGCCGATTTTCTTCATGTGTCTCAAAGCTTCAAATTTGGACGTTGGTTTCCTAAAGAACGTCGTTGCAAATGTAAAAAGAAAGTCGCAAACTACACAAGAAACATTATTAGACTCACTTGAAAAGAAATAGTTGAAAAATGCCATCGTCTAATTGAGCATCATTAGATACTTGAAATGTACGAGACAAATGGGAAATTTGACAGGCACAAAAGAAAAAACATTCGGTTTCGAATTGATCCCAATTGCTGGGTACTGGTTGGGACAATATCGGCATTGACGGCACCCCTTCAGATAAATCAGACAGTCTGCTTACTGGAAGTAAGGAAAGGCGTATTTTTTTCGCCTTAGAATACAATAATTCTGTTTGTAGGAGTTTGCGTTGGGCTCGCAACAGGTCAGAGCATGGACCAATATGTTTATCTTTAAATTGCTTGCATGTTCCCCATGTAAATATTGCCAAAGAAACCATCAAAGTTGGTTCAGTCTGTCGGGATTTCGATGGCCTGATGCAATTTCCGATTACTGATCGTGATGGCTCTAATTCAAACTCATACACTGACAAATCCATAAGCCTATTTTCCCCCTTGCAAACAAGAAAGCTCGCCTGTGGTAAATTTCATGTTGATTAGATTCGAATTGTTCATATAAAGATCGAAAGCAACCAGAGACATCTCACCTCTAGTGGTCCGTGATGTTCCTGTAGAAATGGGACAATTATCTAAGTAACGCGTGCATAGATTATATAAAGATTATTCAAAAACTCATACCTTACACATATGCAATATAGTTTCAGCAATTCCATCGCCAATTCCAGTAGGAATCACTGCAAAAGATGTTTTTCTCCGTATCCAAAGTTCATCTTTTCGGGCCATCACCCCTTGAACAACCTAGTGATACATGCCCAGAGATGAGAATAATACGCTTAGCCACAACTATATAAGTCGAAACTATTTACCTCTATAAATGTGTTATCTCCACCAATAACAATGACTGCATCATATTTACTGACATCGAGCTGTTCCCCTGATCTTTTCCCCATCACACCGATGGTATTTGACCTAGTACGCTCCTTTATTCGGTCGTAAGCATGGTATTGGTAGAAAGTCTCGAATATATCATAATCTATATTCGCTTCATTCAACATCTTCCTGACACTGTTTTCGAACGTTTCCCGAGATTTCTTATGAGTTTTGACGCACTGTGAACCAACTACCACTAAGCAGCGACGACGAGAGCTATGAAATGGAGAAGCAAGGGCATTAATTGATCGCTCACAGCGTGTTATATCAGAACACGTTTCAGCGAGTTCTAGAACAATATGCTTAGCTCTCCTTTCCACCCGGGAATTAGGACACTTTAAATCTTTACGCGGGTACGAAAAAATAAACAGTTCTGAACCAGCTTCAGAACAACTTTCTAAAGAAAAATTTTCAAGATGGTCAAAAGAAGCAAAAGAAATGCTACTTCCTTCAATGATGCTAGCAGAACTCCTTCTTATACTAAGAGAACTCCTTCTTCTACTAAGAGAACTACTTCGTCTGCTAAGAGAACTCCTTCGTCTGCTTCGTCTCCCATCGTATGATGATGAAGATGAGGAATCACGTGAAGACGACGAACGAGGAGGACGTAGCTTCGCTCCAATCACATCTCTTTGATCGAAACTATATAGTACTCTATTTCTGTCCTCCCACGAAACAATCCGTATCAAACTTCCGCCAAGTGTACTCTTTCCATGAATTATTCTGCAATGCAAGGGTTTTTCAGTGTTTTCTAAGGAATGCCACACGAATTTCACATTACTTGCTCTCGGCAACCACAAGTTGGATGGCTCCTCATAATGAATTTGTTGAAGTTTACGCACACTGGTATACATCGATGATGCAGAACATGAATCTGATCTCGTTACAACCGAATTCGTTCCAACGGCAACGAGACTATTAGCATTTGTATCATATGTTGACCAACTCAACTTTCTGTTGACCGATTTTGTTGAAACTCTAGGGTTATTGTACATTGTATTCGATTCGTATGATTTGAAGCTTCCAATCGTTGGTATTTCATTTTCAGCAATATCATTATTTTGTTCGTCAAAGTACGAAAGATTATGAATATATTTGTAACTACTATTATCATAACTTGTGGTTATTCCTCTAGATGAATTTGTGTGAACCCAATCGGTTGGTGCGTTTACTAGCTGAGAACTTTTTAAATAATCATATCCTTCTTCATCTTCTTTTATCTCATTTTTGATTGAGTACTTTTCAGTCATATTCGTATTTTGATCCCGCTCCATTTATGTGATATGGATATGGAATATAATCCTTTCAAGTGGTCCAGCGCTAGAGGCAAATAATATCTATGTCCAAGTATTTGATTTGCTCGTAGTTATTACTTATTACCCTCGACGTTGGAATTTATATTGCGCATTTAATTTCTTTTCAGGTTTGCGAGGTTCATCGGCGAAGAGTTTGAGATACGCCGTGTGTTGTAAAACGCAATCAAAAACACAACAAATCCAGATTCACTTACATATTCGTCGCTTGATGCACGAAGAGTGTCGATAGTACTGATATCATAACCATGTGAGGTGCAGGACTTTGACTTCTGAAAAGTGATAATTAGAAAGAGACTTTACATGTCAAGTAATATGTAAAGATTGGAGTAGACTAACACAAGTACCGAACCTCGGTGACATGAAGAATCATACGTCATACGTACACACAATCAAGATGTATGTAGCGAGATGAAAATTAGCGTTATATATATAATAACTACTTATATAATAATTATTCATATGTATATACGTTATTATTGAAATTAGTTTAGAAACCTAGAAACGTCGTAGTCAAATGCGTTAAATGGAATAAAGAGACTAAATATATTCGAATATGCGACTTGCACCTAATTTAAGGTACAATGTACAATGTAAATTAGAAAATACGGGCAGGTACTGCGGGACTCATAAAAACCGATCCTTAATTTATATAAAAAAAATAAAATGTACATAACCTTTTCACAAAACAAAATACCTGGTACAATAGTAGAAGTTAACAAAATAAAAGCATGCAGATTAAAAAAAATATTTCTCAGTGCTCTTGTGGTAGTTTCTATTATTTGTGATACATCCCTACAAAGATCACGTGAAAAAGGGTGAGCTTATTGTGATAAAAATGTGAAGCGTCAATCGAATGTAAAACAAATAAGCATGATGATCCCTGAAGACTCAATGCATAAATTAAAAAACGATTTTTATATGTAGTGTTGAAATCACTAAATATAACACCGAAGGAAATGTAGTACAATCTAGGAAAGAACAGCATTCTTTCTACCGTAATCGAATATGTCGTAGAAGGCATAAATTCATGCCTTTTGTATACTACTGGCATGCGTCCTACGTCCCACCTATCGCCTGCCGATGGTTGTGACAATTGAAATTTAGCAAGAAATATTGAATATTTTTCAATTTGATGGTAAACATGAGCCGAACGCGTATGAAAATATTTTTTGTCCCAACATTAAAAAGAGAGCAGAAACTAGTGCTCCGACAGTGCATATGTACAACTTTACAATAAGTATTAATTGAACACGAAATACGAGAGTTTTCCGTTATTCTTAATGAGCAAACATCTCTTGATTTAATCTGCTTAGTTCTATCAAAACTTCTAAATTCTCTACTTTCTTGCTAAATAGCTACTCATATTCTTTTCTTGCCTTGCAATTCCGCAAGAGCAGCACTCAAATCAAACATTTCGTCCAACAATGGTCTTACATCGTCTTCGTCATCAAGTCTATGGAGCAAATCTAGTGCTGCCGGTAGCGTTCTATCAGTAGGATTGTCATAAAAGCTAGAAACTAATATACCATTCGAAGGTTGAGCAAGAAAGCTCAAAGGATTATTATCCACCAACACCTGAAGGATAGCAAAAGAGAAGTGAGAAAAGAGGGAACATTTCATTACATTTTCGTTCCAAAGACTTTATTCTCATACCATTCTCTTGAACTCGTTCCCATTTTCTCCATCGTCTACAGCATTCAAGTCTTTCACATAACAGCCCAACTCCTGGTTGAGAGTACAACTATCTCGGTAAAATCTTTTTGAGAAAATATTATCATCTGGGTCAAGATTATCAAGTAGGGGACTCGCATATATTTCCATGGCAGCTATTACATAAAAATCAATAAAAAATGGAAACGCATGAAAAGTCAGAATAAAGAACACAACTTACCAGTAAAGATATGAACCTCGAAACGATCGCTTACTTTCCTCAAAAAATCATGTAAACCAGGGCGTTCATGTACGTGGACCAAATCACCGTCCGGCAGCACCAACTTAAACGAATCAACTGCATCTTCCTCAATAGAGGATGGACGAGCTTCTGCCTGTCGATATTCTCCCTGACTCGACAGAAATTGACTATGAATCAGACATTCGTCCATATCGAGCACCACAACGAGGTCCGAAAGGGCACCACTGTTAGTGTCCGATGAACGCAATCGACGTAGGCCATGATGAAACAACTCTCTTCTTCTTCTATAAATTCCGCTTCGACTTATGGAATAACGTAGTAACATAGCAAAATTATATGAAGAATATTAAATTGGAATTGTGCGTTAGGGTCAATCTATATACCGATATATCTACGTGTATATAGAAAAGAGAGGATTTGGTTTGAGATTCTGGTGTATGGTTGTCGATGGATCTTTCTTTCTTCCTTTCGTTCCTCCTCTTCTCTTGTTGTTGTTGTACGAATATGTATGGTGTGTACGTGTACGGGTAGAGTCAACGAACGACGAGAGTGCCGGTAGATCTAGTAAGGAATATGGAAAGGGATTTTGATATATATTTTGAGGTTTGAGAGAGAGAGAGAGAGAGAGAGAGAGAGAGAGAGAGAGATAAAATGTGGGG
>Ga0209092_10001757_pt1 | contig 20622 bp, 24 predicted proteins | sample FraStrMetagenome_FD_187446 | JGI IMG/M metagenome (GOLD analysis project Ga0209092, IMG submission 187446) | Marine eukaryotic phytoplankton communities from Arctic Ocean - Fram Strait ARC3M Metagenome (SPAdes) (version 2) | ecosystem: Environmental > Aquatic > Marine > Oceanic | place: Fram... | reverse complement strand
TTTCTTTTCATTCTATATAAAAATTTATTATTTATCTGTAAATTTAACAAAAATAAAGAGAACTATTAAAAAATTAACATTTTTTTATGTATTTTGTAATATTAAAAAACCACTTATACTCATGTATAAGTGGTTTTTTATTTTTTAATAAATGTACTAAATTTTAAATTTATTTACACCTACTGTATAGTATATACTTGATCTACAACATCGCCGAAACTATTAGCTACCCTTATAGATAAAGTACCATCTGTATTTACTGTTCCGCTTAATGCATTTGAACCACCAAATGCATCAGTCCATTCACCAATAAGTTCTAAACAAGGTGTTAAAGTAATTGTTTGTTCTTCAAGAAAAGTATAACCATATATAGTATACCATTCTACGTAAACACCTGCCCAACCGTCAGAGAAGGTATAAGTACCATTTCCATTATCAGTAACTACAATTGTTGAAGCAAAGTCAACTAATGGATTGTTTACTGGACCTGGATCTGTTGATTCTCCATTTGAAACAACATCATAAGTCCCTGCAATACTTGGTGCAGCGCTATTTTCAGCTATCTCTTCTAAAGTATAGTTTTCACCTGACTTTGTTACTTTAGCCATAATTAAATAGTTGTTAGCACAAGAATATTCAGTAGATAAACCATTAGAAAATGTATGTTTTTGACCATTGATAATACCTACTTGATTAAAAGTAAGTGTTATATTTAAGTCTCTAATAATATCTTCCATAGATGCATAAATATCTGCTACTAAATAGTATTCACCATCAGGAGCATTACCAGATAAAGTATACGTTTCATCCGCAGCACCATCTACTGTTTGCAAAATTTGCGTGTAAGGTACATTTGTCAATGACAGACGTAAATCTGCAAAGTCATAGGCATCAATCTCTGTACCAGTATCGTAGGTTGTTGATGTTGAAATATCCCAAGACATACCAACCACTAAATCACCTTCAGTTAAGTTTGCAATTTCAAAACTCACTGTTTCACTGCTAACCCCACTTACGTTTGCTTCGTTACCTGATCCAATTTGAATTGTAACTGTTTCAGTATCTTCTATGATTTCATCTGCATGAATAGAAATAACGTCAGAAGCACTTAACGATCCCTTAGGTATAGTTAATGAACTAGGCATTGAAAAATCTTCACCAGCTGAAGCTGTACCATCAATTTGTTTTAGATATACAACAACGTCTACAGACTGTGTACTAGTAATAGATACTGTTATGTCGTAACTAGCTTCTTGTTCTACGATTGACTGAGAATTTGGGAATCCCAAACTAACAGACAATGCAGGAGCTGAAACTGTAAGAACAGAATCATTCGTATAATCATCATTTTCTGCACAAGAAAACATTAGTAATAATGTTAAAAAGGAGAAAGATATTTTTATTAATTTATTTTTCATCTTATATATATTTTAATCTATTTTTTAGTTAATGTCTCAAAAAATTCTCTTGTTGCTCCGACTCCTCTAAAATAGCCAACGGTAAATTCTAAGACATCGGCCCCATTTACATCATCGGGTGTTGCAAGTGAGGTAGAGCTATCACAAGGAATACTTTCAAAACTTCCTGTACCACCTGTACAAGTCATGGCTGGTGAACCGTTTAATAGTAGACCAACTTCATCTAAATCAACGTCTAAAACGGTAATAACACCTGTAGAATTATCTACGGTAAAGTAGAATTCATTGTCATCCCAATAAGCTAACCCTACGTGTCTGTATACAGTAGCATTTACAGATTCTATTATTCTTTCAGTACCATCCCAGTTGCCTATGAAACTTCCTGAATTCCAGTATGCACTATTTGCTGTATCGTACACTCCTGCATATCTTGTTCCAACAGCTACTTTAGTAGTTTTAGCATTGAAATTAAGATCTCCCTCAGAGGTATTAGAAGCATATCTTAATTGCCAATAATCTCCGATATTTAAGTTTCCATCATTGTTTGGCAGAGGATTTCCATCTATAACTAAATCTGTTATTAATTCATCATAGGTAAAACTAACTGAGAAATTTACTAGACTACCAATAGACGTTTCGTCTATTGATATTGTTTTTAGTAATACCTCATTACTAACACTACCTGTTGTATTGTTAATAAAAGACTTATAGATATCTACAGAGGAAGTTTGTTCGTTTCCTTGAAATATACTCCCTGTTGCAGAATAGGTAGAACCACTTCCCACAACATAACTAATTAGAGGGTTGTTAACCGATACGTATCCACCAGTAGTTGCATCTCCGGTTAGTTCATCATTATCGTTATCTACACAGGCTATTACTGTAACCAGTGAAAATAATGTAAGTAATAAATATTTTATTTTTTTCATTTTTATATTATTAATTGTTAAACTTATTGCCAAAACAATGGTGCTGTTAAATTATCACCACCTAACGCTTGAACACCCGCATCATAACTTGATTTGTTTAGAGAAGGCTCTGTAGTAGGGTAGTATAAACGTGAAGGTATTTGATCTATATCCCCTTCAGCAGCTGGTACTAAAACAGGAATTTTATTTCTTCTCCATTCCGTCCAACTTTCAAATCCTTGACCAAATAAAGCAATCCATTCTTGAGTTGCTATTTTAGTACGACCATCATTTTGTGTTGTAAAGTCGATTCCTAGCTGTGCTAAATAATTAGCAGCACTTAAACCATTAAAATCAAAGCTCGCTTTTATACCTTCTTTATACCATTCTGATGCTGAAGTAACACCCCCAGAAATATATCCTTCATTAGCTGCTTGTGCAATTAAAAATGATAATTGAGAGTAAGACATTAATACACCAGGAAGCGTTGCAGTCAAATATTTCTCACCTAATGGAGAGATATTTGCATAGGTGTAGCCTAATGTTTCATTTGGTAAGGTAGTTTGAGCTCCAAAACCTGATGGCTTTCCAACGATATTTCCACTAGCATTTTCTCCAGCATAAACCGCTAATCTTGGATCATTTAATCCTGATAACACATCTACCATCACAGAATTTATTTTATATTCTGCTCTGTTTCCATCAACAATAGTTTCCCAAATAGGGTTTGCGTCAGGTGCTGCACTTAAATAAGTAATTTGTGCATTGTCTGCATTAGAGGTAAACATTTTACCCATTAATGTTTGTAATTCTGAATTTACACTTTTGGTAGATGAGATTCTCATCAATGCTCTAAATTTTAATGAATTCGCTAATTTAATCCATTTAGAAACATCTCCTCCGTAAAATAAATCTGAAGAGCTAGTAATTGTTCCAGTACCCGAAGCTAGTAATGCAGAAGCATCTGATAGCATTTGAATGATTCCTTCATAAACGACAGTTTCACTGTCATATACTGGTTGTAATATATTACCATCAATACTTTCTGTAAAAGGTATAGGTCCATAAAAATCTACCAATGTTTGGTATCCTACTGCTTGCATAACCAATCCGGCACCTTTTAGGCTTTGATTACCTTCAGCTTCTGCTAAGTCATACATTGCTTTAGATTCTGCAATAACACTTGAGTACATTCCGTCCCAAATATTATCGATAACCCCTCTTCTTGGCACATATCGTGCTTCATCATTATACTGAACTTTAGACCATTGTTGAGCCCAACATGCTCCCATGTCTCCACCATACTGTGCTGAGTACATCGTGTTCATATATATTCTTTGTGGTCCCCCCAACAATAGGTGAGCTGGAACCGCTGTGGAGTTATTAGGATCCACATTCAACTCTTCAAAGCCTTCATCACACCCGGTGAATAGAACAAAGCTTAAAAAAGTATATAAAATTATATTTAATTTTTTCATAATTTATCTGTTTTGATTTAATTAAAATCTCATGTTAATATTAAAACCAATATTCCTTGCTGATGGAGATTGACCAAATTCTTGACCTTGTTCACCATTCGAACTACTGAATCCTGTTTCAGGATCAATATGTGGAGCATTCTTGTATAAGATGGCAAGATTTCTACCTACAATTGAGAATTTTAATGATTTAAGAATAGATTTTTCAATGAATTTTTTAGGTAATGTATACCCAATTGATACTTGTCTTAGTTTTACATAAGAAGCATCAAAAATAGCACTTGACTCAATCGAGTTAGAATAAGATGATTGATTAAATGATTTTGCAGAAACAACTACATTGTTTGCTACATAACCACCATTACCATCAGACATAACACCATTACCAACTAAACCAGTTTCTCTTCCGATTAATGTTTCAGATAAAGTTCCAGCATATCTACCCCAAGAGTATGTCATACTGTGAACATCACCACCTATTTTAGCATCTATTAAACTAGAAAAATCAAAATCTTTGTAGCGTATAGAAAAGTTTGCTCCACCCGTCCAGTCTGGTGCAATATTTCCAATAATTTTTTGAGATGAGTCTATTTTAGGTAAGCCATTTTCATAAATAACTTCGCCACTGTCAGTTCTTTCAAAATCTCTACCAATTAAACTACCATAAGGTTGTCCAGGTCTTGCTTCTAAACTCAAGCCCCATTGACCTCCTAAAACATAGGTATCTAAGTCTCCCAATGAAGTAACTTCATTATTATTCTTAGCAAAATTTAAATCAATATCAAAACTAAAGTCCTCTTTCTTAATTAATGTACCACCCAACTGAAGTTCAATACCTTTATTACTCATGTCTGCGATATTATCCCACACATTGGTAAAACCTGTAGCTGCAGTTACTTGAATCGGTAATAATAAATCCTCACTTTGTGCATCGTAATAAGTAGCACTAATACGTAATCTGTTATTAAACATCTTTGCATCGATACCAAATTCAATACTTGTTACCGTCTCTGCTTTTAAGTTTGGATTATACTGTGTATTAGGTACACTTGCTTGATTACCAAATCCTGAATTACTTAATCCGTAAGTTTGATTCAGTGCATAAGCACCTAAAGCACCAGTACTACCTACTTTTGCCCAACTTCCTCTTAACTTTAAGAAGTTTATTTTATTTTCCTTTAAGGCTGGAAAGATCTCAGATATTAGAGCAGATCCAGTTACAGAAGGATATAAGAAAGAATTATTCGCTACAGGTAATATACTTGACCAGTCGTTTCTAGCAGTAAAGTCTAAGAAAAACATGTCTTTGTATGAAAACTGACCATAAGTATACAAACTATTGATTTGTTGATCAGAATGATAGTTTCCTAATTCAGCAGTAGAACCTGTTTGTAAATTAGATAAGTTGTACAAATTAGGCAATTCTAAGTTTGGTAAATATCCAGAGATTCTATTATATGTTCTGTTCATATGGTTTCCACCAAAACTTAAAGAAAAACCAAAGTCTTCAGTTAGATTTTTATTATAACTAAGTAAGAAGCTCGCATTTACTTCTTCAAAACGAATTTGTCTTTCTGAGTAAGAACCATTTTGTGCATTGTTACTACCAACAGCTTGTCTGTTTGAGTCTAACTGGCTAAAAGTATCTAAACCTAACTTTGTTGAGAGTGTTAAATCATCGGTTAATTGAGAAGTTAAATCTACATTTCCAATAAGACGATCTTTTTCAAAAGTATTTGTATTGGTTTCTAAAACCCAATAAGGATTGTTTTGGAAGTTATGATTCCAGTTCAATGGCGTTCCTTCTGCAGCAGTTCCAACGGGTGCTAGCGGAAAGTTTCTCCAATCTTTTAAATCTGAGAAATTTACTTGTCTTGCAGACCAAATAAATTGTTGGAATGCATTTTCATTGTTGTAACCTGTTATTGGTAGATTGTCACTATTTTGATTAACGTAGTTTAAGGAAACACTCGCTTTCAGGTTATCACCAAGTTGCATAGCTCCACTAAGTCCTACAGAGAATTTTTTTAGTTCTGTAAAAGGCATCATCCCTTTCTGATCACTATTTCCTATCGATAGTCTAAATCCACCGCTTGAAATAGAAACATTGTTAGAAATGTTTAAACCAGTATTAAGGAAGTCTTTAACGTTGTCTGGATGTGAAATCCAAGGAGTTGGATTACCATTGTTCGTTAACTGAGAGTCCCATTGAACAAAACTTAAACCCGCATCTAAAGCTGGTCCCCAACTTTCATCAACACCATCACCTACACCAGCACTTGCACCATCAACATAATTAAAGTAATTGGTATCTCCACCTTGTCCATAAGAGTTTTGGTAGTCAGCAAGTAATAAAGGATTAGACATTGTAACGTTTGTGTTTATAGAGATACTGAATTTTTTGTTAGCATCTCCTTTTTTTGTTGTAATTACAATTACACCGTTACCAGCTCTTAATCCATATAAGGCTGCTGCATTTGGTCCTTTTAAAACAGTAATAGATTCAATATCATCTGGATTAAGATCTGAAGCACCGTTTGGTAGATCAACTCCACCACCAGAACCAGCATTACCAAAATTTTGGTTGCTAATTGGTACACCGTCTACAACATATAATGGTTCATTATTACCTGTAATAGAAGAGTTACCTCTCAATACGATTCTTGAAGAAGCACCAACACTACCAGACGTTCCAGTTACTTGAACTCCGGCAATTTTACCACTAATAGCATTTGTAATGTTGCTTTCTCTTGCTTCTGTCATTGCATCTCCTTTGATACTTTGTACAGAATAACCTAACGCTTTTTCTTCTCTTTTAATACCAAAAGCAGTTACTACAATTTCTTCTAGTACTTCACCACCTTCTTCTAGAGTTACGTTAATAGTACTAGAGGCTCCAACTGTTTCGTTGGTTGTTTTATACCCAAGGTATCTATACACTAATACATCTCCGGAACTTGCTTTAATAGCGTATTTTCCATCAAAATCAGTTTCTACACCTTTGGAAGTTCCCTCAATTGTTACACTAACACCTGGTAAGGATCCTGAATTATCAGAGACTGTTCCGGAAACAGTCTTTTCTTGTGCAAAAGAAATTTGCACGACCAACGCTATAAATAGCGTTAAAATTTGATTAAACTTTGTCTTCATATTTTTAATTATTTGAATTAATTGACACCAAAAATCTTAAATAAAAGTTAATAAAACAACTTTTTTAACACTAAACTGCAATTGTTTATTTAATAATGATCACCAATACTGCTAATTTGTTGCTTTAAAGCTCATGTTTACAAGGAGTTGTTTTTGTTTTTATTGATTCGAGGTTGAGGCTATTTATATTTAATTTTTTTTTATTTTAATATAATTTTTGCTAAATATTTTCATTTTTTGTTTAATCTCCCTTAGATTATGTTAATTTTTAACTTATAATGTAATTATTTAAGAATTAATATTAATTGTCAGTTTTTGGTCAATTTTTAACCATAATGTAGTATTAACATTTTTTTTTAAATTTAAAAGAAGTTTACCCAACTAATATTTAGTCTACTTTTATTAAAGTCAAACTTTTGTGACGAATTTTTTCCTATTACTGTACTTAAATTTATCTGAGCGTTTTTTGCTGTGAAAAGATACCCTAAACCAAGACTAAAAAGATTTTCATTTTTTTGGTTGGTTTTAAATTTTCCAAAATCAGTAATACTATATAGGTAGGATTTTTGTGAGGTTAAAAAACGATACTCCATATTAAAATAACTAAAGCTGCTTGTAAAAATACTTTGTTCATTAAAACCTCTAATAGAATTTGCACCCCCAACTCGAAATAGCTCATTGTCTAAATAATTATTAGAATTTAAGTAAGAGCTGCTGTTTTTAATAAAAACACTGTTTCTGAAATTGATGCTCCACAGATAAGAAACTGATATTTCTAATTTAAATTGATTTGAATTTTCTTGACTTGTTTTTCTTCTTCCAAAACTAGGATTGATTGCTAGTGAAAATAAATCATTAAAAAAGAAATCGTTTTTAGCAATGCTATAATTAAAATGAAGCCCTAAAAAATAATTGTTAAATGCTTCAAGAGTGTTCCTATTTTTTTTATTGAGATTTTCTGATGACTCAGAATTATAAGTAATTGCAAGTTTAACTTTAGGGGCGATGTTGTAAAATAACTTTGAATCGAATTTTGTATTTAAAAAAGTTGAATCTTGTTTGTAGATTGAAAATGAAATTTGAGGGGTGAATTTTGAATTAAATACATATGGGGTCTTGGAAGTTAATTTTAATTCTTGCCTTTCTTCACCAATGCTATTCCAAAATAATTCAAACTGTTCTCCCTTGTTAAAAAGATTGTTAAATTTTAAATCTACGTTACCATTAAATAGTACTTTTCCATTTTCTTTGGAAGTGAAACTTACTATTCCATCAAAACTGTTGTGTTGTTTTTTTTTAAAGTATAGAAATAATAACGTAGAATCTTTTGTAAATAAAACTTCAGGAGGTTTAATTATAGATATGAATCTTAAGTTTTTTGAAGCGTTATTTATTTCAGTTACTTTAAACTGATTAAAAACACATGAGTCACTAATGTTAAAATAATTTTTTAAATACGATCTAGGGAAATTTTCATAGCCTCTTATAACTATGTTATTGATGATTCTCTCTTTAGAGCGTATGATGTTTAAATCAGCAAACAAAGTTCTTTTTTTAATGACGACATTTTGAAGCTGAACCTTAGAAAAAGAAGCTCCTGTTTTGTCTAGGTTGTTTGAGATTTCATGCAATGTATTTTGAAGGTTTTTAATAGGGATGAAGATTGTGTTGTTCTTAATTTTAAAGTTTTTTAGATAAATTTCAAAACCCGAACGGATCTTAATTATAGCATTTTCAATTTTACTGTTTAAAGAAAAATAAGCAGTATATTGTTTATTTTCTTTTTCAATTTTATAAATTGTGTTTGTAAAATATCCTAAGGTCTTAAGATAATCAGAAATTTTATGAACTTCTAAATTAACACTAGTAGTGTCTTTGTGTACTTTAAGATAATCTAATTCCTCTAAAACGGATGTTTCAATTTTATTGTTAGCGATTAATTTTAAAGTGAGATTTTGCGCAAAAAAACCTTTCATAAAAAATAGGCTAAAAAAAAGAGGAATAAAAATTCTTGCTATTTGCTTCAAAATGGATAAAATATAAGTTCAAATGTAAAATAAAATCACAAAAATCTACCAATTTAAAATCATTAAGAAAAAATAACTTACTGATATTTGAATAATTAGAAATTAATTGTACATTTGCGCACTCTTAAAAAAGAGACAATGTTTAATTATAAACGAAAAACAGTAATAATTTAGTATGCCAACTATTCAACAATTAGTTCGTAAAGGAAGAACCAAAATAACTAAGAAGAGTAAATCGGCTGCTTTGTCGTCTTGTCCTCAAAGGCGTGGAGTTTGTACACGTGTTTATACTACAACACCAAAGAAACCTAATTCAGCAATGCGTAAAGTTGCCAGAGTTAGATTGACTAACGGTAATGAGATAAACGCCTACATTCCAGGTGAAGGACATAACTTACAAGAGCACTCGATAGTATTAGTTAGAGGTGGAAGGGTAAAAGATTTACCAGGTGTTAAATATCACGTGGTACGTGGAGCATTAGATACAGCAGGTGTTGAGGGAAGAACTCAGCGTAGGTCTAAGTATGGTGCAAAACGCCCAAAAAAGTAAAATTAGTAACTTTTTTAATGTAAAGACATGAGAAAAAGAGCAGCAAAAAAAAGAGTCTTATTACCAGATCCAAAATTTAATGATCAGTTAGTAACACGTTTTGTGAATAACTTAATGTGGAGTGGTAAAAAGTCAGTAGCATTTAAAGTTTTTTATGACGCGTTAGAGCTCGTAGAAGAAAGAAAAGGAGAAGGCGAAGAAAAATCGGCTTTAGAAATTTGGAAAGATGGATTGTCTAATGTAATGCCTCACGTAGAAGTAAGATCTCGCCGTGTTGGTGGAGCAACATTCCAAATACCAATGCAAATTAGACCAGATCGTAAAGTATCTATGGCTATCAAATGGATGATTTTGTACACTCGCAAGAGAAATGAAAAAACCATGGCACAGCGTTTAGCAGCAGAAATCTTAGCAGCAGCGAAAGAAGAAGGAGCAGCAGTGAAAAAACGAACAGATACTCATAAAATGGCAGAAGCTAACAAAGCTTTCTCTCACTTTAGATTTTAATAGATATGGCTAGAGATTTAAAATATACTAGAAATATTGGTATTGCAGCTCATATTGATGCTGGTAAAACCACAACTACCGAGCGTGTACTATATTATACAGGTGTTTCTCATAAAATAGGGGAAGTGCATGATGGTGCCGCTACGATGGACTGGATGGAACAAGAGCAAGAAAGAGGTATTACAATTACTTCTGCTGCAACTACTTGTACATGGCAGTTTCCAACTGAAAATGGAGCTCCAACTGATGAAGCGAAAGATTATCATTTTAATATTATAGATACTCCAGGACACGTAGATTTTACTGTAGAAGTAAATAGGTCTTTACGTGTTTTAGATGGTTTGGTGTTTTTGTTTTCTGCTGTTGACGGTGTTGAGCCTCAATCGGAAACAAACTGGAGACTTGCAGATAATTATAAAGTGCCAAGAATTGGTTTTGTCAATAAAATGGATCGTCAAGGATCTGATTTTATGATGGTTTGTAAGCAAGTAAAAGAGATGTTAGGTTCTAATGCAGTACCTATTGTTTTAAATATTGGTGACGAAGAAAACTTTAAAGGAATCGTAGATCTAGTTAAAAATAGAGCTATTGTTTGGCATGAAGAAGGAATGGGATCAACATTTGATGTTGTTGATATTCCTGAAGATTTAAAAGAAGAAGCAAAAATTCTTCGTGGTAAACTTATTGAAGAAGTTGCTGCTTATGATGAAGATTTGTTAGAAAAATATATGGAAGATGAGGATTCTATAACAGAAGAAGAAGTGCATAAAGCATTGAGAGCTGCTGTAATGGATATGTCTATTATTCCAATGATTTGTGGTTCCGCATTTAAAAATAAAGGTGTTCAGTTTCTATTAGATGCTGTATGTCGTTACTTGCCTTCTCCAATGGATAAAGAAGGTATTGTAGGTGTAAACCCAGATACAGAAAAAGAAGAACTACGTAAGCCAGATGTAAATGAGCCTTTTGCAGCTCTTGCTTTTAAGATTGCTACAGATCCTTTTGTGGGTCGTTTGGCATTTTTTAGAGCCTATTCTGGTCGTTTAGATGCAGGTTCTTATGTTTTGAATAATCGTTCTGGTAAAAAAGAACGGATCTCACGTATTTATCAAATGCATGCCAACAAGCAAAATGCAATTGATTATATTGAAGCTGGAGATATTGGTGCTGCTGTTGGATTTAAATCTATAAAAACAGGAGATACTTTAACCTCAGAAAAACATCCAATCGTTTTAGAATCTATGGATTTTCCAGATCCAGTAATTGGTATTGCAGTAGAGCCAAAGACAAAAGCAGATGTTGATAAACTAGGAATTGGTTTAGGCAAGTTAGCAGAAGAAGATCCTACTTTTACAGTTCGATCAGATGAAGCTTCGGGGCAGACTATTATATCAGGAATGGGTGAATTGCATTTAGATGTAATTGTAGACCGTTTAAGACGTGAGTTTAAAGTTGAAGTAAATCAAGGTCAACCTCAAGTAGAATATAAAGAAGCAATTACAGCTGAAGCAGATCATAGAGAAGTTTATAAGAAACAATCTGGTGGTCGTGGTAAGTTTGCAGATATTGTGTTTACTATTGGCCCAGCTGATGAAGGAATACAAGGGTTGCAGTTTAAATCTGTCATTAAAGGTGGGAATGTTCCCAGAGAATTTGTTCCTTCTGTAGAAAAAGGTTTCAAAGAAGCGATGAAAAATGGACCTTTAGCAGGTTATGAAATGGATTCAATGAAAGTGACTTTAAAAGACGGTTCTTTCCACGCAGTGGATTCAGATGCTTTGTCTTTTGAATTGGCTGCAAAAATGGGGTATAAGGCTTCTGCAAAATCTGCAAAAGCAAAAATTATGGAGCCATTAATGAAGTTGGAAGTTTTAACTCCTGAAGAAAACATGGGAGACATAGTAGGAGATTTAAACAGAAGAAGAGGTCAGGTAAATGACATGAGTGATCGTGCCGGATCTAAAGTTGTAAAAGCATTAGTTCCATTATCGGAAATGTTCGGTTATGTTACTGCTTTAAGAACGATGTCTTCAGGTAGAGCAACCTCTACAATGGAATTTTCTCACTATGCTGAAACTCCTTCTAATGTATCTGAAGAAGTAATTGCAAAATCTAAAGGTTAATCTACTAAACAATATAAGATGAGTCAAAAAATTAGAATAAAATTAAAGTCTTACGATTACAATTTAGTAGATAAATCTGCTGAAAAAATTGTGAAGACAGTTAAAAGTACTGGAGCTATAGTTAATGGCCCAATACCATTACCAACACATAAAAAGATTTTTACTGTATTGCGTTCACCACACGTAAACAAAAAATCTAGAGAGCAATTTCAATTAGCAGCTTATAAAAGATTGTTAGACATTTATAGTTCTTCTTCAAAAACTATTGATGCTTTGATGAAATTAGAGTTGCCAAGTGGTGTTGAAGTTGAGATTAAAGTATAAGTAATTATTAACTTTCGGTTTAATTTTGTTAAGCCGAAAGTTTTTTATATTTTTGCAGCCCGAATTAGAATTGGGTACTACTATTTTTGAGGTAAAATTTAATAATAGTGACATGTCTAGAGCGTTTCGCGAAGGAAAAACGGAAAAAACAAAATCAGCGTTGAATTTGTTTTACGCTTTTTTTTTTGAAGAAACTCAAAGGATCAAATGAAACAATAGTTTCAAACAAATAATTATTAATAATAGACGCGCTGGATACTTAAATCTATCGTCTAAAATTTTAACTAAAATGTCTGGGTTAATAGGAAGAAAAATTGGAATGACCAGTTTATTTGATGAAAACGGGAAGAATATTCCTTGTACAGTAATCGAAGCAGGTCCTTGCGTTGTTACCCAAGTCAGAACCGAAGAGGTTGACGGCTACAATGCGTTGCAGCTTGGTTTCGATGACAAAAAGGCGAAGAGTTCTAACAAAGCGTTAGACGGTCACTTTAAAAAAGCTGGCACCACTGCTAAAAGAAAAGTCGTTGAATTTCAAGGGTTTGAAGAGGAGTACAAATTAGGAGATGCTATTACAGTAAGTCACTTTGAAGAAGGTGAATTCGTTGATGTATCTGGTGTATCTAAAGGTAAAGGTTTTCAGGGTGTTGTAAAACGTCATGGATTTGCGGGTGTAGGTCAAGCTACTCACGGACAACATAACCGTTTAAGAGCTCCAGGTTCTATTGGTGCTGCATCTTATCCTGCAAGAGTATTCAAAGGAATGCGTATGGCAGGAAGAATGGGAGGAGATAAAGTGAAAGTTCAAAACTTAAAAGTATTAAAAGTGGTTTCTGAAAAGAATTTACTTGTTGTTAAAGGAGCTATTCCTGGACACAAAAATGCTTTTGTAACTATTCAGAAATAATGAAAGTAGCAGTTTTAGATATTACAGGAAAAGATACAGGTAGAAAAGTTGAACTTTCTAGCGATGTATTTGGTATTGAGCCTAATGACCACGCTGTTTATTTAGATGTTAAGCAATACTTGGCAAATCAACGTCAAGGAACGCATAAATCTAAAGAAAGAGCAGAAATTACAGGTTCTACAAGAAAGATAAAAAAACAAAAAGGAACTGGTACTGCAAGAGCAGGTTCTATCAAGTCTGGTGTTTTTAGAGGTGGAGGACGCATGTTCGGACCAAGACCAAGAGATTATTCTTTTAAATTGAATAAAAACTTGAAGCGTTTAGCACGTAAGTCAGCTTTAAGTATTCAAGCAAACGATAAAAACTTAGTAGTAATAGAAGATTTTAACTTTGAGAATCCAAAGACAAAAAACTTTGTTGATTTATTAAAAGCCTTAGAATTAGATACTAAAAAATCATTGTTTGTTATAGGTAATGAAAATGCAAATGTGTATTTATCATCGCGTAATTTAAAGAATTCTAAAGTTGTTAAGGCTTCGGAAATTAATACTTACGGTGTTTTAAATGCTAATAAAGTTATTATTACAGAGGGTTCTTTAGAAGGAATTAATACAAATTTAAGCAAATAGGGATTCAAAATGAGTATTTTAATAAAACCTATTATTACGGAAAAAGCGACAAACGATAGTGAATTGTATAATCGTTATACGTTCGTTGTAGATAATAAAGCTAACAAATTAGAAATAAAAGATGCTGTTGAAAAAGCATACGGAGTTTCTATATCAAGTGTTAGAACTTTAAACTATCCAATTCAAAGAAATACAAAGTTTACTAAAAAAGGTTTAGTTACTGGTATAAAGAGTGGATACAAAAAAGCTATCGTGCAATTAGCAGATGGAGAAAGCATTGATTTTTATAACAATCTTTAAGAAAAGACAGAATGTCAGTTAGAAAATTAAAACCAATAACACCAGGTCAGCGTTTTAGAGTTGTAAATGGGTTCGACACCATAACAACTGATAAGCCGGAGAAAAGTTTACTTGCTCCGAAAAAACGATCTGGAGGTCGAAACAGTCAGGGTAGAATGACAACTCGTAATATAGGAGGTGGTCATAAACAAAGATATCGTATTATCGATTTTAAAAGAGATAAAAGTGGTATTCCCGCAACAGTTAAAACTATAGAGTACGATCCAAATCGTACTGCATTTATTGCTTTACTTAGTTATGCTGATGGTGAAAAACGTTATGTAATTGCACAAAACGGTTTAACAGTTGGTCAGACAATTGTATCAGGAAGTGATAATGCTCCAGAAATTGGAAATGCAATGCCACTAAGTGAAATTCCTTTAGGAACTACAATTTCATGTATCGAATTACGTCCAGGACAAGGAGCTGTTATGGCCCGTTCTGCTGGTTCTTTTGCACAGTTAATGGCAAGAGATGGTAAGTATGCAACTGTAAAGTTACCCTCTGGTGAAACAAGATTAATCTTGTTAACCTGTCTTGCAACTATAGGTGTTGTTTCTAACTCAGATCATCAATTACTAGTATCTGGTAAAGCAGGTAGAAGAAGATGGTTGGGTAGAAGACCTAGAGTAAATGCTGTAAGAATGAATCCTGTCGATCATCCAATGGGTGGTGGTGAAGGACGTGCTTCTGGAGGTCATCCAAGATCAAGAAATGGTATCCCTGCGAAAGGATTCAAGACTAGATCTAAGACTAAGGCGAGTAATAAGTACATTATAGAACGCAGAAAGAAATAATTAAGTTATGGCAAGATCATTAAAAAAAGGACCTTACGTTCACTATAAGTTAGAGAAAAAAGTGTTAGCTAATGTAGACGCTGGTAACAAAACGGTAATCAAAACTTGGTCTAGAGCAAGTATGATTACTCCAGATTTTGTAGGACAAACTATCGCTGTTCATAACGGACGTCAGTTTGTACCAGTATATGTTACAGAAAACATGGTAGGGCATAAATTAGGCGAATTTTCACCAACACGTTCTTTTAGAGGACACGCTGGTGCAAAAAATAAAGGAAAAAAATAGGTAGGCAATGGGAGTTCGTAAAAAAAATATGGCAGATCAGTTAAAAGCAGATAGAAAGCAACGTGCTTTCGCGAAGCTTACTAACTGTCCTACATCACCAAGAAAAATGCGTTTAGTAGCAGATCAAGTAAGAGGAGTAGAAGTTGAAAAAGCTTTACAAATCTTAAAGTTCAGTCCAAAAGAAGCATCTATAAATTTAGAGAAATTGTTATTGTCTGCTATTGCAAACTGGCAAGCTAAAAATGAAGATGCCTCTATTGAAGAAGCTGGATTATTTGTGAAATCTATATGTGTAGATAGCGCAGGAATGTTAAAAAGGTTAAGACCAGCTCCACAAGGGCGTGCTCATAGAATTCGTAAGCGTTCTAATCACGTTACTTTAGAGTTAGGTAGTAAAAATTTAAGTAATCAATCAAAGTAGAAATGGGACAAAAAACTAATCCAATAGGGAATCGTTTAGGAATCATCAGAGGTTGGGAATCTAACTGGTATGGTGGTAATGACTACGGAGATAAATTAGCTGAAGATGATAAGATAAGAAAGTATGTAAATGCTAGATTATCTAAAGCAAGTGTTTCCAGAGTAATTATAGAGCGTACTTTAAAACTTGTAACCGTTACTATCACCACTGCACGTCCAGGTATCATTATTGGTAAAGGAGGTCAAGAGGTAGACAAGTTAAAAGAGGAGCTTAAAAAAATTACTGGTAAAGAAGTTCAAATCAATATTTTTGAAATTAAACGTCCTGAATTAGATGCAAAGTTAGTTGCAACTAGTGTAGCACGTCAAATCGAAAATAGAATTTCATACAAGAGAGCTGTTAAAATGGCGATTCAAGCTACAATGCGTATGAATGCTGAAGGAATTAAAATTCAAATTTCAGGTCGTTTAAATGGAGCTGAAATGGCACGTTCAGAACATTATAAAGATGGAAGAATTCCTCTTTCAACGTTTAGAGCTGATATTGATTATGCACTTGTAGAATCTCATACTACTTATGGAAGAATAGGTGTTAAAGTATGGATTATGAAGGGTGAGGTTTATGGAAAAAGAGAATTATCTCCATTAGTTGGCTTGTCTAAAAAGCAAGGTGGTAATAAAGGTGGAAATGACAGATCTAAGCGTCCGCAACCTCGTAGAAGAAAATAATTTTTAAAATTAGAAATTAAAAATGTTACAGCCAAAAAGAGTAAAATACCGTAAGGTACAGAAGGCGAAAGGAAATATGACTGGTATTTCTGGTAGAGGAAATCAACTTTCTAATGGAATGTTTGGTATTAAATCTTTAGATCAGAATTTATTAACTTCTCGTCAAATAGAAGCAGCTCGTATTGCGGCAACTCGTCATATGAAAAGAGAAGGTCAGTTGTGGATTAAAATTTTTCCAGACAAGCCTATCACAAAGAAACCTCTAGAGGTTCGTATGGGTAAGGGAAAGGGAGCACCAGATCATTTTGTTGCAGTTATTAAACCAGGTAGAATTTTGTTTGAAGTTGGTGGAGTACCAATGAATGTTGCAAAAGAAGCTTTACGTTTAGCAGCTCAAAAACTTCCTGTTAAAACGAAGTTTGTAATCGCAAGAGATTTCGATATTAACGTATAATTCTAAAATAAAATGAAACAATCAGAAATCAAAGAATTAGCTTTAGCCGATCTTAATGAAAAGCTAGGAGCGTTACAAAAGAATTATACTGATCTTAAAATGGCTCACGCAATCACTCCTTTAGAGAATCCATTGCAGTTGAGAAGTTTAAGAAGAACTGTAGCAAGAATTGCCACAGAATTAACAAAAAGAGAATTACAATAATTCTATAGTCAGTTTTAAAGATGGAAAAAAGAAATCTTAGAAAAGAGAGAATTGGTGTTGTTTCAAGTAGCAAAATGGAGAAATCTATTGTTGTAGCTGAAACTAAAAGAGTAAAGCACCCAATGTATGGAAAGTTCGTATTAAAGACGAAGAAGTATGTTGCACACGACGAAAAGAATGATTGCAACGAAGGAGATACTGTTAGGATCATGGAGACAAGACCTATGAGTAAATCTAAGCGTTGGAGATTAGTAGAAATCCTAGAAAGAGCTAAATAATATGTTACAGACAGAATCAAGATTAAAGGTAGCAGATAATACTGGAGCGAAAGAAGTTTTAGTAATTAGAGTTTTAGGAGGAACAAGAAAACGTTACGCAAGTATTGGAGACAAAATTGTTGTATCTGTTAAATCTGCAACTCCCAACGGAACTGTAAAAAAAGGTCAAGTATCTAGAGCAGTTGTTGTAAGAACAAAAAAGGAAGTAAGACGTAAAGACGGATCGTACATTCGATTTGATGATAATGCTTGTGTACTTTTAAATCCTACAGAGGAGATGAGAGGAACACGTGTTTTTGGTCCCGTTGCTCGTGAGCTTCGTGAGAAACAATTCATGAAAATAGTATCATTAGCACCTGAAGTGCTTTAAATCATTAGTTAAAATGAAGAAGTTTAAAATAAAATCAGGAGATACTGTAAAAGTAATTGCAGGAGATCACAAAGGATCTGAAGGTAAGGTTTTACAAATCATTAAAGAGAAAGATAGAGTACTTGTTGAAGGTGTAAACTTAGTTTCTAAGCACACCAAGCCAAGCGCACAAAGCCCTCAAGGTGGTATTGTAAAAAAAGAAGCTTCACTTCACATATCTAACTTAATGTTAGTTGAAGATGGTGTAGCTGTAAGAGTAGGTTATCAAGTTGATGGAGATACTAAAACTAGAATCTCTAAAAAAACTAAAAAATAAGAATAATCATGAGTTACGTACCAAGATTAAAAGCAGAATACAAAGAAAGAGTTATAAAAGCTTTATCTGAAGAATTCAGTTACAAGAATGTAATGCAAGTACCTAAATTAGAAAAGATAGTTGTTTCTAAAGGAGTTGGTGCTGCAATTGCAGATAAGAAATTAATAGATTATGCTGTAGAAGAGTTGACTAAAATTACTGGTCAAAAAGCAATTTCTACCATGTCAAAAAAGGATGTTGCATCATTTAAATTACGTAAAGGAATGCCAATTGGTGTTAAAGTTACTTTACGTGGAGATAAAATGTATGAATTTTTAGACAGATTAGTTACTGCGTCTCTTCCACGTGTTAGAGATTTTAACGGTATAAAAGCTAATGGTTTTGATGGAAGAGGTAATTACAATTTAGGAATTACTGAACAAATCATCTACCCAGAGATTAATATTGACCAAGTGAAAAAAATTAACGGTATGGATATTACTTTCGTAACATCTGCAGATACTGATAAGGAAGCAAAGTCTTTGTTAGGAGAATTAGGTTTACCATTCAAAAAAAATTAAGAAATGGCTAAAGAATCAATGAAAGCTCGTGAACGCAAAAGAGCAAAAACAGTTGCAAAATATGCAGAAAAGAGAAAAGCTTTAAAAGCAGCTGGAGACTATGAAGCATTGCAAAAATTACCAAAGAACGCTTCTCCTGTTAGAATGCACAATAGATGTAAATTAACAGGTCGTCCAAAAGGGTATATGAGACAGTTTGGTCTTTCACGTGTAACGTTTCGCGAAATGGCAAATCAAGGGTTGATACCAGGTGTTAGAAAAGCTAGCTGGTAGAAATCAAAAATAATGCTTAAATTTAAAAGTAGAATATGTATCTTTGCACGCTCTATTTTTTTTGAGTAAAAGAATTTTAACTGATTATAGGTTCAATTATCACAGAGAAATCTGTAGCATAAATAGAGGTATTTGAAAACCATAATCGCAATATAAATAAATATGTATACAGATCCAATCGCGGATTTTCTTACTAGAGTAAGAAATGCAATCGCAGCGGGACACAGAGTAGTGGAAATTCCAGCTTCAAATCTGAAGAAGGAAATGACTAAAATTTTGTTTGATCAAGGGTATGTTTTAAGTTATCAGTTCAATGACAATAAAGTGCAGGGAACTATAAAGATAGCTTTAAAATATGACAGAGAAACAAAAGAGTCAGTAATCAGAAAAATTCAACGTATTAGTACACCAGGTTTGCGTAAGTATGTTGGCTCTTCAGAGATGCCAAGAGTATTGAACGGGCTTGGAATTGCTATTGTTTCTACATCTAAAGGTGTAATGACGAATAAAAAAGCACGTCTAGAGAATGTTGGAGGTGAAGTTTTATGCTATGTTTATTAATCTATAAGAAATGAGTAGAATAGGAAAAAATCCCGTTAGCATTTCACAAGGTGTAGATGTAAGCATACAAGACAATGTAATTACTGTTAAAGGAAAGTTAGGTGAATTAACACAAACGATCTCATCAGGAATTACAATCAAAATTGAAGATGGTATTATCACCTTAGATAGATCGTCTGAAAGTAAAGACCATAAAGCACAACATGGTTTAATGAGAGCTTTAATCAATAATATGATTGAAGGCGTAAGTAAAGGATGGTCTAAAGAATTAGAATTGGTAGGTGTTGGTTATAGAGCATCTAATCAAGGGCAGAAATTAGACCTAGCTTTAGGTTTCTCTCATAATATTGTTTTAGAATTAGCTTCTGAGGTAAAAGTTGAAACAATATCAGAGAAAGGGAAAAACCCAATCATTAAATTAACTTCGTTTGACAAACAATTAGTTGGTCAAATTGCTGCAAAGATTCGTTCTTTTAGAGCCCCAGAGCCTTATAAAGGAAAAGGTGTTAAGTTTGTTGGTGAAATATTAAGAAGAAAAGCAGGTAAATCTGCATAATATATAGCATTATGGCATTATCAAAGCTACAAAGAAGAGCTAGAATTAAGCGTAGAATCAGAAAGATTATTTCTGGTACTGCTACAAAACCGAGATTATCGGTTTATAGAAGTAACAAAGAAATATACGCTCAGTTAGTTGACGATGTAAACGGAGTAACATTAGCTTCAGTTTCATCTAGAGATAAAGAAATAAAAGCAAGTACTAAAGTAGAAGGAGCTTCAGCAGTTGGTAAATCAATCGCACAAAAAGCGACTAAAGCTGGTGTAGTCACTGTTGCTTTCGATAGAAACGGATATTTATATCACGGTAGAGTTAAGGTATTAGCTGACGCTGCAAGAGAAGCTGGTTTAAAATTTTAAGAAATTATGCAAGGATATAAAAACGTAGAAAGAGTAAAACCAAGCGGATTAGAGCTTGTAGATAGATTAGTAGGTGTACAGCGTGTAACCAAAGTA
>Ga0209092_10001756_pt1 | contig 20631 bp, 14 predicted proteins | sample FraStrMetagenome_FD_187446 | JGI IMG/M metagenome (GOLD analysis project Ga0209092, IMG submission 187446) | Marine eukaryotic phytoplankton communities from Arctic Ocean - Fram Strait ARC3M Metagenome (SPAdes) (version 2) | ecosystem: Environmental > Aquatic > Marine > Oceanic | place: Fram... | reverse complement strand
TTAATTTCTGCTTTTAACGGCTGATCTTCATAAAATAATGTCACCAATGGACAACACAATTCACGATTGGAGATTTTTGGAGTATTTGACGAGAAACGAATACAGAATGGTCCACGATTGGACAGACCACGTAATTTTACAAGTAGTCCTATTCATCTCAGCCAATGGTTCGGAAGAGGAGTACATAGACGGTAATTGGTGCAAAGTAGAGCAGCAATTAGTATGGTCTTGATTTGTGTCTTTTGATGTCAGTCGACAAAAAAGGATAAAGAAAATTGTGGGAGTTACCTCTACGAATTAGAAAGACAGTTACACGTTTGAGAGTGGTAATAAGTTTGATATAAATGAGAAGAAAATTTTGACGTAATATTTCCCGATAGTTACTCTGCAATTGCTTCTTCTCTCGTTGTGTATTGGTTAGAATAATTCATGCATCATACACATTTTCAAGGATTTTTGAACGCAAGTGACAGACATCGGTGGTTAGGAACGCAAAATAGTTGCCCAGTATGTATCCAGCAACACTTACCAGTAACTACCGCTCATAGCATGCGTTGGCTGGCCAGAACCATCAATTTTCGTTTTAGTAGCGCGCAGTGGCCCAACAGCCCAACAGTAATTACAAGTAGAAACACCCCAGCAGCTAGTAGGCTACAGGCATAGCATAGTATTTTCTACGAATCAACTTTCCTTTGCACTATTACCTTGATAGGCGTCACTTTCCTGGCCTTGCATTCCTCTCATGTCGAAATTTTTATGCACAAAATATGGCAAATGGTGGAAATTCAACGTAACGAGCTAAAACAATTGACTGGCTGCTAAGTACTATAATTCATGGATACGTGAAACCTTCCCTTCCATTTTGGTACAGATATTTTCAAGAGGAATATCATGTCAAGAAGACTACTTATTTACATGTTGAAGAATAAGTTCAACAAAGCCAGGCAAGAACGAACTCCAATCATGCGTATAGATATATCGTCATATGTACATGAGGACATACGAGCTTGCAGCAAAGAACATCAACATTGTACATCGCTCTACCTTAAAGATACTAATTAAATGTTAACACGAAGCGCCAGCAAAACAAATCGTACATTTGGAGATGCTTTGACAGTGAGTTAGAATGCATGAGAGTACCCAAATTTAAGAAAGATGCCATAATTGAAGCCGAAAAATCTGTTGCGTAAACACGAAAAATCCCTTCTAAATGCTGTATTAAAAAACTAAAATAAAGAGAATTTTGGAACCCATTCTAACTACATTCCATTTTTGCAAAATAATCCCGTGTATGACCGTAACGCCCCTTTCTCCAATGAACCTCGCTAGAAAGATAGATAATCCTCTACGGTAAAGCCATAGTAATCATGCAAGAGACTTGTCACAGCAAACACGTAAGCGGAGCATCGAAATGATTAATGTACTCTTGGTCCCCTACCAAGAACTACATACTGAGCCACTTTTCAACATCGAATACAAACTGTTAGCTTATTAAACCTATCAATTCAAAATCAACCTAGTAATAGTCGTCTTCTACATATTCAACTAGGTCATGCATGGCCCAAATAAAAAAACTTGCCCCAACTATCCACAATCCCGCAGATATAATGCAGAGTGTGCTTCCAACGCTTAGATCTGTATGAAAAGTTAGACTTCGAATATTTAATGAGTTTTTGAAAAACAAAGCACTAACCGCAACTCTCCCATTCTGAATTGCCTATCCTTTCTGCGCAAATCTTTGCGCTAAATATCATTAGCTTCAACGCTTCGCATACAGCAGTTGTAAAGTATAATAAAACGACAAAACAAAGACTTCTCTTGGTGAATGGCATGCATGTTGAAAACCACGTAACAATCAATGTTATACCACCGCAAATGATTGATATTACGCCAAAGACTCGGGCCAATTCCAACGTCGTATCTACAGGGTCATCATTCGCATATCGGTAACACGTATTTTCTTCAGAAACCCCTTCTTCGCTACTATCACTTGAATTTTGTCCCCACGACCATAGCCCCAAATCATATGTAAATCTCAAAAAGGAAAGAATCTCAACTCTCGTAATGAACACACATGAAAACAAAGATATAACTGAAAGAAGCAATGCTACAAATGATGATATGCTGGGAGCGAGGAGTATCAATCCGTTCGGAACTTTACTGCCAATCGTTTTCATATTTGGTTACCGAAAATTCATAAGTCCATTTAAAATAGGAAACGCTTCATGGAATGCAAATCTAAGCATCTTACCAACATCCAGGCTTTCGTTCAGGCATTTCAGATATTTGACTGATATTGTATTTGATAAAATTCTTTATTCTTCTCCCTCAAAAGCCCCACCCCGCCCTATCACTGCTCTGTGTTAATCGCAGTCAAAGAAAACGCAACGCCACTTGCTCACGATCAGTCGAATTATGTCCATACAATAGCCAAGACAAGCCAATAATGAAAATCGTGTGAATCCAAATTTTCTTCCTATACTCGAAGTAGACCTTATGATATTAATACAATATGTTGTCTTATTCTGATCGGCGATGCCCTGAAATTTTGAAAGGAAGTTCACTAATTTCGATGGGAATGAACGGTAAATATTCGAATACCTACCCTACCGGTATGTATAGGTATACATACATGTAAAAGCTATGTGAATACATGTATGCATACGTATAAAAGCTAAGTTATCTCACTCACAAAACTGATGAAGAGGATGAGTTGTAACTACAAAGTAATTTATACCTGGTACAAGAGTAGAAGTTAATAAAATAAAAGCATACAGTTTAAAAAAACCGTTCTCTCTCTCTATCTAGACAGCTATCTAGACTCTAGAGAGAGAGACAAGAGACAAGAGAGAGGTTTTCGAAATGTACTCGTTCATGTAATTCGTAATTCAAGCTCAAACTCTAGGCTGACTAGAATCCTAAAACCACTATCAAATCCTTCGTAGTAGTGGATATCACTTGTAACTGATTCTAGCTAGAGACTGGTGGTTATTTGAAGTTTTAAATCGAAATTTGAGACATTTTGGATATATTTCAGTTGACCCAAATTTGGGTTGGCCGACTCGTGGGATCACTGTTTGAAATTATACTGAAATAATCATTCATTTAGCGACCGTAGTTCACGTAAATGCCAAAGATTCAAGCAAAGCTACCTGCGTATCTCGCCGAAGCGTTCGAGGATCTTTATGCGGAAGATGGGCTTTTAGTGCTTGGACGGGGCATGGGCCTCTTCCAGGTTTTTTCTGCATTTTGTTACTTTTATGCAGATTATGAGTGCGAGAATGGTCATGTTGCACTCATTGCAGCAGAGGACAAAGAGAAAGAGCGTGAGAGAGTTCGGAAGTATGAGGGAATAAATCAGATTAGCATGGGATCCACGAAGCCCATTTCTAAATCATGTACAATCACTGTTGTTCGACCTCTAGTCTTTATATTGGGTCTGAGGGAATCGGAATGTGTTTCTTTGATGAATCAATTACAAGCGTGGGGTGTAGATCCTGCGATTCTGCCGACACTTCTTACTTCAGATAGTGGATTGGCTCAAGATAGAGCCGCAATGTATAGGCGCGGTGGAGTTTTTGTAGTTACAAGTAGAATTTTGATTGTGGATCTATTGAATCAAGTGGTACAGGGTTCTGAAATTGAATGTTTTCTCGTATACCACGCTGAGACTATCACCCAGTTGAGTACGGAGGCTTTCATTTTACGTATATACAAGAATCAGCATGGACATCGCCAAATTGTTGAAAAGGATGATATTGAGAGGACTGCAGAATTATCCCATAAAAAGTACTCAACTGTGACATCTGCGGCAGGTGCAGTAAAGACATTTTCGTCGCAGCCTTCTGATCTACTAGACGGCTTCGCAAAGGTCGACAAGGTTCTGAAATCGCTCCAGGTTCGTAGATTGTATTTGTACCCACGATTTCATGCGACAGTAGCCGACGAGCTAGATAGATATCAGCCACAGGTTGAAGAGCTCCACGTGGTATGTACATCGCCTGTGCATATGTTTTTATATTCCTTCATTTACCGCAAACATATGAAATGTAGAACTTAACGCCATTGATGAAGGAAATGCAGCATGCCATTGCATCTGCTGTCCAGGTAAGAGTATTTTCGCTATACTTTAAAGCTGCACCTTTATTTTTCTTTTCTTCATTTTGTGTCCAGACGTGCATTAGAGAGTTAAAGAAAACCACGACGCTCATTCAATGGAGTGATCCAGAAGTATCGATTAAAAATTGTCTGACGAAAAATTTCGATAACGCGATTTACAATCAACTAGAGCGAGAATGGCACAAACTTAAGTTCAGTACGAGACAGTTAGTAACAGATCTTCGGACACTGAGGAAACTATTTCAATTCTTAGTCGAGTATGACTGCGTGTCATTTTACAAACTGATTCGTAATTTGAGGACCAGTTCATCGAATAGTCGTAGCCCGTCAATGTGGTTATTGACGCCTGCGGCAGATCTACTTTTCCGTAAAGCAAAAGAACGTATTTATGTGATTCAGAGATCTAATGCATCGTCGAAAACCGTTTCGACGCCATCACTGTTACCGATCCTTGAAGAGAATCCAAAGTTGAAACTTTTACGAAAAATTTTGACTGAGATTCAAGCAGACTGGAAAGATAAAAATTTAAACGAATCGACAAGAATAATCGGAGGCAGTCAAATTCTCGTGATGGTCAAAGATGTTAAAAGCTTAGATGTGGTTAAATCGTATTTGGTTCAAGGAAAAGATAGAATGATGTCCTTGAGATGGCTAAACTACTTAGAAAAAATCAATGAAAGGACTCGTGCTGTCATTAAAGACGCCGGCATCTCCACAGTTTTAGGAGACGAGTCGCGGCTCCTAATGGAAGAAGAATCGCGCTTAAGAAACCAACTTTTTGGAAATCGCTCTCGCAGCATAAAGAGAAAGAGACCGTTCAGCATCGTTCCAAGCTGGTTGAAGCAACGCCGAAAAGTTAATGAAGAGATGAATAGAGGAAAGTTGGCCATTCCACACAACTCTTCAATAGACGAAGCTATATTCGAAACAGAAATTGAATACAATGGAGAGAAAAATGATGATGAAAATTTAGAAGATTATCTAGAGTCAGAATCATATGATAACGAAGATTTACTGTTTACTGCCCAGCCTATGCGGGAATTTCGGGTAGCTTTGCATACGTATTCAGATGTCGAAGAGGCTGGGTACAATTTGCTTCTCGACAGTGTGAAACCCATGTACGTTGTGCTTTTTGATCTCGACGCTGCCTTTGTTCGATCTTTGGAAATCTACACGAACTCCCTGCATCATGATACTAAACTTTCGACAAGCAACGTCAAATCTTGTGATTTATCCTGCAAAGTTTACTTCATGGTAATAAAAAACGCAGCAGAGGAGAGAAGTTTTCTTAAATCCTTAGAGCGAGAGCAGAACGCATTTGAACGATTGATCCAGCACAAGAAGTCGATGCCAGTATCAGCAACCTTTTTGGGGGGTACGTCGCAAGAAATTCTTCAGGCACGAGGGAATTACGATGGTACATATTCTTCCGGAATGTTACCACTAAGTGTCGATACTCGCTCCCATCAGTTTCAAAGGCAGCGGCGGTCGGATAAAGAACGACGGCTTATTGTAGTCGATGTTCGAGAATTTCGATCTGCTTTACCTTCAATTCTTCATCAACAAGAAATGAAATTGGCACCGGAAACATTGATCGTTGGTGATTTTGTTTTAAGCCCTGTTCATTGTGTAGAACGAAAGAGTATCGGCGATTTATTTGGTAGCTTTACAAGTGGTAGACTTTATACCCAAGCAGAGTCCATGAGCAAACATTACAAATGCCCTTGTTTACTAATCGAGTTCGACCCGGACAAGTCATTTAGCTTGCAGAGTGTCAACGAACTTGGTGGTAGTATCAAGCAAGACTCCATTTCATCTCGCCTGTCATTGTTACTTATTCATTTCCCGAAACTGAGAATTCTTTGGTCGCGGGGACCCTTTGAGACCGTAAAAATATTTAAGAGCTTGAAAACAAATTTTGACGAACCTGACATTCATCGTGCGATCGAAATGGGAAAGGAGGACTCAATCGAAGCGGCAGTAGAAGGAGGCGCAGAAAATGAGATAAATGAAGCGGCTAGAGACATGCTTTTGAGATTCCCCGGCATAAATTCAAATAGCGCTAGGAAAATTATTGACAGCTGCGACTCCATAGCCGAACTTGTAGCGATGACACGAGAAGACATTAAATCACTTTTAGGGCCTAAGATAGGTAAGTTACATTCTTTCCGTCTCTACCAGTGCTTTCGTCGAAAACATTGACTTTGCTTTAAGGCCAAAGGTTATTTACATTCTTTCAGAAAAAAATAGCCGCAACTTAAATTTGTTATCAAATTAAACAACATTACATGTAGAAATCGTCCACGTTTCTCATTCTACTGGCTGACAAGATGGTGCTGGATTCGTTTTGGTTGCGTCGAGTATAGCAAGTCAATGAGTACACGGCTTTAGCATGAGTTGGTATCAAAATTTGGTAATCTAGACTTTTTATGGGACGAAAGTGATCTCTAACACGCACTAGGTTAGTGTTTGTAGTTCGGTATTTCATAGAGAGATTTGCTAGGGAATGAGTGATTGTTAGTCAGAGGTCAGAGACTAAGAAAAATTTCAAGAGTAGATGTTTAAGCAATATCATGTCTTCATTCTTAGATGGAGTTGAGTAGACTGTACGGTAAAAAAAGGATGGCAGAGACTTTTTTTATTGTTGACAATGCTTGCGTAGTCGTAGTTCGTAGTTCGTAGCATGCTTTTGTGTGTACTATTGTAGAACCCTGAGCCACATCCATCAGTTGTCAGCGCTAGCCACCTCTACATTTTTCTACCTCTAGACTCTAGACAGCTCTCTAGACTCTACATCGCAATTCACGAACCGCCCCCGAACGCAGAGCGACGGGTTAGGACTACATTAGGACTACATCTACATATATTTTTGATTTTTTTTGCTTTTTGGTTGGAAATAAACTTAGAGATGAAAGGAAAAAATAGTTTAATTTCTGAAAAAGTAAAGTGCATTTTGCCACGCTTCTTCGTATGTTTGGCGTTTGTTACTGCAATATCATGTGAAGTCAGCTCGTTCCATATGGATGCACCCATTATTTCTAATAATAATTACAGAAGAAAAAGAATACCTGTAAATACCATCAACGATAGAGAAGGCTATATACAAGATACTGCCCTATTTGTGGAGGTTAGCCAGTCATTACCGTTCATCGATACAAAGCGCAATGATAAAGGTTTTGGCAATTTGCCGACTGACTTTCCTGATGGATGTGAAATTGATGAAATTTTATCACGAGACCCATTGGTTTATACAGTCAAAAACTTGATTACTTCGAACGAATGCAGCGATTATATAGAACGAGCAGCCAACTCGTCTGAGTTGGTACGATCAAATGCTCCTGCGGCTGGTGTCGATATGAAACGATTATGGCCATTGCCTATTTTAATTTTATTTTCAACGATTCCATCTGTGCTTCGTTTACTTTCTTCCAATTCTGACCTGACCGTTTCCAATATTATTGATACAGTCAAACTTCCTCTCTTTATATGTAGCTTCAGCACTGTTGTACTTGTTGCTGTTGGTAATGAATTTGCGAAGAACGTCGCAACTTCATCAAGAACTTCGTCTTCGGTGTCATTAAACAGAAAAGAGGACTTCGACTTCATTCGTCCATTTATGAAGAGAGCCTACGAGGTTACAGGACATAAATGGTATAATTTTGAGGCCCCTGTTATAACTAGATATCGTGCAGGAGAATCGTTTGGAATGCATAATGACGCATCTCCTAGTAGAGGGAGCGAATGGTCTGAAAATGGGGGTCAAAGAGTTATTACAATCATAACTTATTTAAATGACGTACCAGAAGGACTTGGTGGCGAAACACGGTTTGATAGATTTAATGCCTCAGTGGTAGAAGTGAAACCAAAAGTTGGTAAATCACTCATTTTCTATCCTGCTGACTTCGAAACACTGGAAATGGATGATAGAACTAGGCATGAAAGCGTGATTATGAATAACGACTTCGAAGGAGAAAAGTGGATAGTCCAATTATTCGGCAGGAAAAATAGAGTCCCGCATCCACTTGGAATAGCAAATGATTTCAATATCAGTGAAAAATGATAAAGTTGTTAAGATCTCATTATTCATCAGACTTGATTGGATGTTGTTTCTTTTGGCGTAAGGAATTTTCCGAGCAGAGAAGCGCGAAGAGTTTTTCTTCATGTCAACATTATGCCATATGAAGCTTTCTTGCTCAATCGTAGATAAACTATCGGTTCTGAAAACAGTATCAGTGTTCATTCTTTGAATTTATAGCAGATGCCAACATTTCTATTGCATCATCAATGGCATGGCCTCAAATGAATTTATTTTAAAATGTCTGCAGTGGTTTTATCCCTTTACTACAGTTATCTGAAGCACTTTCTTGTGTAACTGTCGAAGATAGAGTAGGTGTAATATCAGCATTGTCATTTGACAAAAAAGGAGCCTCGTCACCATCATCCACCCATTCAATTGATTTTCCACGGTGTCCGTTCCAATAACTTTTTGCGTCCATTCTTTTCTTCATTGGAGGCTGTACTTCGAGAAGTTCCAACACAGATCCGTCGCCACAAACAACCATTAGACCATCCTTTTTGTTCGGACCAAGCTTTACTTCTCTATTTCTGACCTCATTGCTGCCGAGCTCTGGCACTCTCGTTTTGATCACCTTGATAATCGATATTTCGTCCGCGCCCTCTATTTGTAATTTCATTGTTGTTCCTGGCCACATAGAAAAGCCGCGAACTTTATTATGGCACGATGTAGCAGATTCTTTCCAAACCTTAAGTTCCCCTTCAGCTTTTTCTATCATTGAGGCGGCAACTACTCCATCTTCACTTTGTTTTCGAGCATTATCCATATTTATCTCTCCACTAATCACCTTAGGCATGACTTCCAATAAATCTTCTGTTCCTACCTCAAACAAAAATGGCAATACCTCAGTAGCTTGAGAATCTTTGTCAACAGACTTGGTTGTTTGCTTTACAATTGGACCAGCGTCCATCTTGGATACAGTAAACAAGACACTAACTCCGATAGGATCATCTCCTGCCTCAAGAGATCGTTGAACAGGACTGGCTCCCCGCCATCTGGGAAGCAAGCTCGGATGAATGTTCAACGTACCAAATTTCGGGGTTGCTAGAAATCGTTTCGTCAAGTATTGACCATAAGCAGCAGTGATACATAAATCGGGTTTCATGTCATTTTCAAGCGCATCTAAAAACTCAGGATCCTTCGCTTTCTCAGGGCATAAAGTCATTATGCCATGCTCTTCAGCAACTTTTCCAACTGGACTCGGCTCTGGGGCACTTTTTCTTCTCCTCCGCTTCGGTGGCTGTGTCACGACGCCAACGATATCGAAAACACTTAAGTCCTCCTTAGACTTTTCTATAAGCCGAGAAAGGGAAGATGCAGCAACGTCCGGTGTTCCTAGAAACACAACACGAGCTTTTTCAGCGAACGTTCGAAATTGTGACCGAAACACTAATTTTTTGATACGATAGCCAGCATTATTCGATGCAAAACTTGACACCTTCGTTGACAATAAAAAAATACATCCGACCATTGTGCACAAAAAAAATTTGATTGGAACTCGAATACAATTCGAACCTGATCTAAAGACATCCATTGCGTTTATAATGTTTTCTTCTTCCGTTCGTCTTTTAAATATCCGACTAGCTTCCCTTTTAAAAATTTAGAAAAATTTACAATCAGATAAAGAGACGAAGAGAAAAAGTAGAGGTGCACTGTCACACAATGTCGCAATAAAAAGGTGATGAAAGGTGAGGAGGGTGAGTACGTGATACATTTGTACTTTGTACGTAGATATTCCTTCCACTGAAATGGAGAGAGAGTGACATCAGTCGCGCACGTCGAACATCACACAAATTGGTTAGCTAACGCCTGCATCGCACGTCTGAAAAAGTTTAAGAACTTTACTTAAGGAGGCATTTTCTCTCGCTCTCTCTTCTTGTTATTTTTCTCTCTCTTGCAGTCACACACGAGCACGAGTTCAGGCAGATTTCTACAGAACCTTCTCATTTTTACTAACATAAGAATAAATTTTATACACATTTTGCAGTGAGCAGTACATTTTTTGAGACATTATGAGCGATTCACTTCCAACATCTGATGCACCCGTTCCTCCTTCTAACATTTCTACCCCGACCGAGGAAGAGGAGGAAGTGGTAGAAGAGGTGGTTTCAGCGCCACCTAATGGGTTTGGGTCATTGTGGGCATCCACTGTGAAGTTAGCGAATGCCGTGACGGAACGAACACAGGATATCGATCAGAATCTGGGTATTTCGAGAACGGTAATTGGTGTGAGCAAGAATATTGATGAAAAGTTCAAAGTTCAGGAGAATGCAGCCAATATTGGGGCTGCTATAAATCATTCTGCGCAAAATTTTGATAACACGTTTCAGGTTATGGAAAAGTCGAAACATATTGGGAGTGCCGTTGGAAACACCGTGACTGATTTGGATGAAAAGTTGCACGTTACTGCGACAACTAAAAGTATTATCGATTCTACTGGTCAAAAACTCCAAGATTTTGAGAGCAATACCAAGATTTTGGAGAAAAGTTCAAATGCCTTAGCTAAAAGTGCTGACTGGGCAACAGATCAAATCAAAATGAAACCAGCTGATGCTGATGAGGATTGGTAGTAAACATAAATCTGTTTACTTCCTTCTTTTTCGTTGATTTTTTGATCAATTTTCTTTGCGAACTAAGGTCCAGATAGATTGGAGGTGATGCGTGGTAGAGGGATACCAATAGGTATGTAAAGTAAATTCTGCGATGAGTCCGTAAGGTGATGGTGCTGTGGTATCAAACTACCGGTAGTTCATGTTTTGTGTGCATGTATGGACTATTTTTCAAGTCAAATACTACGGTAGAATATAACACTGTCAACATAATTCTGAAGTATCGAGTTAACCCTATACTAAATGATGTGCCGAGGAATATCATACCCTATTGGATTGTGCTGGCACTTGGTCATGGAGTCACGGATAAGCCCTGAATACGGTAAATATTTTGATTCTCATCCTTATGAGGACGAAAGATTGATAAACGGTGTAGAATTATTCGCTAGCATTTTTACAGTAATGTTTCTTAGTTCGACATTTTTTGCGATAGCATTGTACCTTCAGTTTCATTTGATCTCCGCATCTTCTTGCATTGCTCCCTCGATAGAAATTTGTTTCAGGATCTTCTTTCCAGAGTTAATAACTTTACCAAAAGTAATCAGTGGTAGTATCAGTAAACCATGGCATTTACACGTGATAGATGATTTTTGATTACATGTTTGGAATGTTACGACACAAAATATCGTTTTCATATCCAGTAGATAAATGCAACATTAAAAAATTATTTTAATTTTCAATGAAATTAGTGACATAAATCCAAAATATATGCATTACATCGAAACATGTATTCGTTTTCTTGTACCCGGAAGGAATATTGTAGGAAAATCATCAAGCTAATAATACGTACAGCATCAACTCCTTTTTCTCTTATAATTCCTACTTCTCATTTGGACCATCCGGAACATCGACATTAAACCTTTCTATGACAAACCTACATCTTTCGCTTTTTCAAGACGGCACTATCAGGTGATGAATATTCGTCACTACTGTTAATTTCTGAATCTGATGCTGTGAGAGGGTCAATGAATATTTCTGGGTGATCCTTAATTTTGAAATCGCCATTATTCTTGAAGTCAAATCCTCTTGCCTACAAAAATTCGTCAACATTAGTATTAGTGTACACCCATAGATCTTAATAATAACGTCATATTTTCAGGTATTTCCTTACTTTTGCTCTTGCATGATATCGAGCATATTTTTCTCGGACCTATTTTTCATATATAATATTTGTTTTAGTTGTGAGATTAATGTAGTTTACAACAAAACTCTCAAATGAAAAATTACCTTTATATTAAGGCCCATTTCACTTGCAACTATTTGCCAGGAAACACGCTGGCCAGTTGTTTTCGCTGCTTCACAATGTTTTGAAAAAAGGGCTTCAGCTTCTTGTATTACTAAATCCAAATCTTTTGCCGTAGATACTATGATGTGAGATCGCCTATTGATCCTCTTCCCTATTTGATGCACTCCATGATGGTCTGTGTCTAACATATTTGGAATATTTCGAGCATTTGAAATTTCAATCGCCTCAGCACTTCGCTTCCTGGTAGCAATTGGTGGGGCACTTCTACTATTCTGAGGAAGGATGGGTATTGAGTGAGATGTTGCTATCGGAGCATAATGTACAGGGTGCGTAGGGTGAATCAAATGATTCATGTTGGGGTGGTAATAATGAGGTGGTAGTTGTGAAACAGCATCATGAAAAGTACTTTGATAGTAGTAAGGATGTTGTTGATGATGCTTCGGAACGGATGATGCTTCGTTAACAGGCGGAATTGGAAGATATTGTTGCGTGTTGTTACTGTGTATGTGTGGGTATATTGATCTTTGTTGTTGCTCATTCATTGCTTGGGACGGTAACGAAGCTAGGTTCTCATGGATAGGATTTTTTGCTATTGGTACAGCTTGTCCATTGCTGACACTCCTTTTGTCTTCTCTATTTCCCGAACTCAATTTTGAATCATGTCGACCTTCTATTGAGACAAAATCGTTCTTTGAATTCATTGAGCTCTCTAATGAAACATAAAAGTCCTTTTTAAAACGCTCAATCTGCGATACAATATAGTCTCTATCAAATTCATCCAATATACCCATGTTCTTCCAAAAGTTATCCTTTATACCAATGCGGCACAATAAGTTCGCGCTTAATCTTCCATTTAAATATGGTTTAAAGTTTGTGAAATGGTGATCTATACTCTCAAGAAATGGTTTTTCCTTTGATTGTGCCCAGCTTCGACAGAGTACTCTTAGCCACTTCGATAATATCATATCGATATTAATATCTTCGGGACTTGAACATTTCGATGGCTCATCACTATTGATAGATGACTTGTTGGAGCTTGAATTCTTTGGTCTGTCAATTGTCGCTGCTGATGAAGACGATAAAGATTGTCGGTCAGATTTCATTGATTATGGTATTGATTATGATTATTATTAAGATTATGATGATGTGTATAAAAGTATGAAAGGTGTTGCGTAAACACACTCTATTTCTTTATTTTAAGACCATGTATGGAATGGTGGATGGATAATGATGACGAATGAACCCTTCGTCGGGGTAATATGAAATATATGAAAGTGCGGAACGCACGAAAAAGCTGAAATTGGAATCGTCAAATGATACAGTCGAAGGTAATATGAAAGATACTTCCGAAACTAGGTCCGATGGAGAAGTTGAGCTTGAGAGAGCGTTGAAAGTCGTAAAAGATGGGTTGTTTTGAAAATGTGAGCGTCAATAGTCTCTGTTTTGAAGGAATTTGAGAAGTTTTCGACATACGTTAAGCTCGCCGGAAGCGAGAAAGGACATTGAAATAGTTATGATGACATAAGTAAAGAAAACACTAATAAATATTCCAACGGATGACTGTTCGCTATTCGTCATCATCATATGCAAACATTTGGAATAATCTAATTGAGAAGTAAATCCGTACGTAACGATGTGTGTGGATACATGTTCGACAGTAATCAACCTTTGACAAAAAACAATACGTTGCACATTACGCCTTCTACTTCAAACTCGTCTAGTAAATAATCCTCCCGCTCTTTATACAATTTCAGACGTAAACATTACATGCGTTATTTCAAAGAACTTTGAAGTACCAGTAGTAACCTTTGTTTATTGGTCTCTTTCACAACCAGAGGAAGGAAACGTTCAAGAAATGGAATACGGATAAAGCGGAAACTCTGAACACCTCTGTAAGTACTATGCAGATACCATCGCAATTAATTTGTGTTGGATATGGACGTGCACGCAGATCAACGTTTGCAAATGATAAATTATAGCTGGGGAAGTTCTACATTAACACAGCCGCCGCGCAACCCTCGACATGAGTAAGTAAAATAACATTTGGAATTTGATGGAGGTGTGTACCTGATTTCTGAATGAAACTTAGAATCAGTACAATTAACCGTACGGGTACCGGCCATGTTACTTGCTAAAGCTCATTTTGTACTGAGCTCGCTATATCCATTCACGCTGATAAACATAGATTCCGTTAATTTCCCAATACGCTTCATCTAGTGCTTCAGGGTTGCTGGCGATATATTCGTTGCAAGAAGCATATTCTTTGTGTTGAACCGGGCAGTCCATGAAATAGCGGTTTCCGGCAACGCTTCCGCAAAACGCTGTGTTTATGATTAGGTGCATGTTTTTGAAATGGGAGGCTGAACAGTTGGTACCTTCCCCTTATAACAAAGCAAATATGTAATGTTAGATCAGTAAGAACGGTCCAATTATTGTAAAATCTTACCGATAGCAAAGTAGCCAAATGGAAGTCCCCACTCCTCTGTATCTGGTAGAACACGAGTGTCCGGACTATTGCCCGACGTAGCAATACTTTCTCTTAAATTAGGTGGCACAGTTGAGTGTGGAGAGAATGCCCAAGATCGAATATGACGATTGACAGGATCCCATTCAAGAGCGAATACACCGCCACCTTTCGCGTTAAGGGGCTCGCCTATTTTTCCGTCCTAACAAACTCCTAAGATGATTCTAAAAATACGAAAACAAGCAATAAGATCTTACCTCTATGTCTTTTGCCACGCAACCTTGATTTAGCCATTGGTGCTTATCGTATACAAAACAATCTGTAGCATATCTCAAAGTCATATCCGGGATTCCTGTTTTCGCATCAGGGATACCCTGCGCAGAGTCCCAAGTCCCCGTAGCTTTCCCCAATGGTTCATTTTCCATTGTACAACCATCAGTGGAGTGCATGGCAGTCTTCACATGTGTTTGAAAATTAACTCCTTCTAAAATATCTATCTCTCCATTTATTGGCCAATTATGCTCATCTTCATTAACATAAACAAATTAGATATTGAAAAAAACAAAAATTACATATAAATGATGTCACTTCGTACCACTCAACCAAAATGCAGGCCAGACTCCGCAGCCTGCTGGCATGTGATTGAGATCCAAAATAAAGAGACCTCTATTGTAGTGAACCTTTCCTTCCAGGCGAATAGAGTCTCGTGGTCCTCCATCTGTTGCTTTTGTGCCAAGAAATACGCTAGTCTGGACATTCAAACAAAAAGTCAGTATAAAGGCGTCATATTTGCGCAAAGTATATTAATACATGAACTCACCGAATGGCCTTCGTGAAAATCTACACTATCAGATGTATCAGAGCTATTCATTCCGCGTTTAGGCAATATTTTAACGATACCGTCAGCCTCTGCTTTCTTTCTGCTCACGTATAATTGATATCCATTGCTTCCTGCTGAATCTACTCCCTCGTAAAATGTATAACTATTGAAGAAATCTTCACCCACTTGCCTTGAGTCAAGCTGATATGGCCCAATTGGTTGTTTGGCATGATAATCTTTTCCTCTGCCAAACCCATACAACTCCGTAAGACCTAAAATGATTACAATCGACAGCACAAGCATATACCCAACCAAATGAAAAGTTTCCGCGACATTTTTGCTAGGAACCAAATGTGTCACCTCTTCAGGTATGCTGTCCGTACTAAGTGAGATACTTTTGCCTTTCACTGACTCTATATGATAATATTTCTTTCCATTTGTATCTGAGCCACCTAATTTCTTGTCGTCGCTATCGAAACTTTTAGCGTTTCCATAGCTCGCCGCTTTTAAAGACGAATAGCTGATTTCAGGCTGACGATTTAGTGGTAATGTCTCTTGGTTGCTCATACTTTCGTATAATATATATAATAATGAATAAATTATGATATCTTCGAAGGAGCACCGACGACGATTACGCGAGTTAAATTTACCACACCACGTGTATCTTTGGATAGAGGATTACTATATCTTTGAATCCAACCTTTTTTCCGAAAAACGACAAGTATGTAAAAGCGTTCCTTCCTTACATGAAAGTATCTTTTAAATAAATGCAAACAGCGAGAGAGCTAGAGATAGTTTATGATATAACAAAACAAAATGAATGTATGTAGATCTTCCAATATACTCAAATTTTCAAACTGTGTCACAAAATTTTGGAATGCGTACGGAATGCGTACGGCTATCCGGTCTATATTTTATGTTTGATTGTGCTGTGGAGTGCGGAGTGTGAAGTGTGGATTGGTCATGTCAGCAGTATTCCAGGCGACCACAGGTAACGCCTAGGTGTGTGATATGAATTGTTCAGCGTGCGACGTGTGACGTGTGCCGTCCGCCCTTGGTTCCAAATATATTTTTGTCATTCGAAGAGTAGACTTCTACAAAAATCATACGAAAAAGTAATTTACTTTATGTCCACTTATGAATCATGAATCATGACTCGCGGCAAAACGGATTCACGTGTTAGTGCTGATAACTTCGTATTCCGGCAAATCCCAAGATACTACATTGTGCCGTATTTTGTAAATTAACACGTGTATTCATAAATCTTTAGGCGTTGGGCTTATCAAAGTATCTCAGAGAATGCTTTTTCCAAAGCTGATAAATGGTAATGCATAAAAGTCTGCATAATTTTTGCATGTCTTTTGAATTTTGAAAATATGAGAAATGTACTGTGCGTGCTCTCTACTCTCCCTAGAGAGTTTTGAGATTGTGAGTTTGAAGGAGTCGTGACGCTATCTCAAGTTTTTTCTGGAGTTGTCGTTCGTCAGCGATTCGTCCTGGTTTCTGGCAACATCGACTCATGTATCCACCGCGGAGTACTTTTGTTGACATATCATTGTGAAAGTTCCAAATTGAACGTCTTTTTGCAGATTTTTCGAAATTAATTTCGTTCGTAACTATGATTGGATTGACTGACTTAGAAAGGATACGGTCCTCGGTTTGTCAACAATCTCCAGAAAAGAAAAAGGAAGTCATGAATGCAGCGAAGGTTAGTGTAGTGAAGACGAACCTGCAAAGGATGCTAAAGCAATCACTTAGTAACAACAATTTTTTTCCAATAGAAGAATAATCTTAGGCAGATTAGTAATGAGCGAGTCTCGAGGTGGACAGATACTCTTTCTGTCAAAAGAAAAGCAAGATTAGAATGGAAGGATCAAAAAGCCAAAGAAGAGGAAGAGAAGAGAAGAGAAATCGATAAAAAGGAAGCTTTACAACAACAGCAGGCACATCAAAATACTATAAAACGAGCAAAAGCGTTGATTTTTGAGCAAAATGATAAAGTGAGAGCAGTGCGAAGTCAGCAAATGTATGTTGAGGTTATTGAGAAAAGGGCAGAACAAATCGCAGAACAACAACAAAAAGAAAAGGAAATGAAATTGGACGACTTGAAGTGGCATCAGCAGGCAATGAATCAGATTCGTTTGAACGAAGAAAGAGAGAGTGAGAAGAACAAAATACGACAAGAAAAATCAATTGAAATAGCGACGGAGTTGAGAACACAATGTCGTCAAGCGATTGAAAGAAAACTAGTGAAGGAGAAGGAAGAGAAAGAGAAAGGTAAAAGACTGAAGCAGATGGCGCTTGATGACATTGTTCAAGAACAAAAACGAGTTTTGGCAAAAATGGAGCAAACCCGAGTGGCAAATTCTGAAATTACGAAAGAAAATAACAATCTTAAGCTCAGGTACGCGGAAAAAAGAAGAAAAGATCAGGAAGAAACCGACAAATGCAATCGTGAGTTTGAAAACATGAATAAACTTGCTTTAGAACGCGCAAAAATCGAAAAACGGCTCTTCGATGAAAAACAGAAAACGAGGCAACGAATAATTGATCAAGCGGCAAAAGTACTTGCGGAGAAATCAGCCAAGGAGGTGGAATTGTTTGTACTGCAGCAGAAGAAACAAAACGAAGTCGCTGAAAAGCAGAATAGGGCGAAAAAAGCACAAAGAGCAAAGCTTTTGCAAGAAGTCAACGAAAGTCGGCAGCAACAAATATCTAAGCTAAAAGAAAAGCAAGAACTTGACAAAAGGGATGACGAAATATTTGTGATGCACTTGCAGAAAATCAATGATCAACTTCTTCGCGAAGAAATTGAGAAGAAAAAGGAAGTCCTCAAGGTCAATAAGCAATTCCAGAAAATTCAAGAGCAACAACGCATAGAAAACCAAAGTCAAAAGGAAAAGGAGAAGGAACGTGATATGGAAGAAGATCGAAGGGTACGTAGTATTGTTTTGAAGGGATTCTTGTTGGCTAAAATCTTAAATTTGTCTTTAGGCTATACATAAACTTAGAGAAGAGGATGCAGTGTTCAGAGACTTTGTCAATGAAGAAGTCGAACGTTATCATATACTAGGAAAGAAGGTGAATATGTTGGAAAAGGTGGCTCGCGTCAACATCAAATAATAGTACAATCCGTAACTAGTTATATAAAATGCAATGAGCTAGTTGATGGCTTCACTTTCAAAATATGGTCAAAACACTCTGGAATCTAGGGTAGACATGAAATTAATAAGACAAATATTTTTGAAATAAACGCTTGGCTTTCATTGTGGACTTACAGCGTAGATACAACCATCACCAGCTAGAAATCCTCCTTGGAATTTCTTTTTTTCGTCCGGTAGAACTCCGATGCACGTAACTCGTCCTTCATTGTCGTCTGATTCATCAAACGGGGGTCTTGTGTCGATCTAATGAAATATTTTCAAACTTAATGTCATCAAAAGTGAGTAATAATAAAGAATCTTACTTACCTTCAAAACTGTGCCTGCATCAGCAGGAACTGCATAAATGAAGCCGTCTAGACCGAGTACTCCGCCTTGCCCTTTACGAGCACATATTCAAAGATCGACAGTTAGAGCAGATTTGCTTTCATTCGGTAGGAGTGAGGCAATGAACTTACATTTATTTTTTCCGTCTGGGGTTAAACCGAAAAGCGCCACTGCATCAGTCTCTGGGTCAATGCGTAAAACTGAGTTGGTATCACATGGGATAGCATAAACAGCACCATCCTGTCCTAATGATCCTCCTAGCCATTTGTACTTCTTTATTTTATCACGAGTTGGCGGTAACTTTATTAAAGAGTAATGCGAGTCTTTTGTTGTGTCAATTTTCAAGGCATAATCTGAATGTGAAGGAAAGCAGAATATGCATCCATTACTACATAAAACTCCACCATGCCATTTCCATTCTCCGCTCCCAAAATCCCCTAATACTTCTACACTATCATCTTTGGGGTCAATACGAAGAATACCAGATGCTGTATAAGGAGCGCCGTAAATGCATCCATCATGACCACGTATTCCACCGTACCATTTATTTTTTCCAGGAAAAGAAGGGCCTATTTCCTCTACATCCGGCCCCTCGGCGTTGCTGTCAACCTTGACCTTGAGGACGCGTTCTTTGTTGCTTGGAACACAGTAAATGTATTTTTCATCGGAACTTAAAGCAGCGCCATGCCACATCCATCTGTCTGTTCTCACTACATTATCAGCACTGCCATTCTCAAGGTAATCGTTTACATTTTTTTCGTTGTTCATTGTTGTTCTTGACGGCAGAGGTAATACACGAGGAGTGCCAACATCGCCTAGATCAGAAGCGTTCAATCGCATTTTTAAAACACCGGCATTATTCCAAGCTGGAATACCAAACAAGTGATCGTCTACAACAATTCCTCGCAACCATTTATATCGACCTGATAATAAATCATCGAGGACGTTTGATAAAGACGAATTCAATGTACATTGTTTTGCATTAACGTTTTAGAGTACATAGTACATACCATGTCTCATTTTCCGTGGCAAACCTATATTTTTAACTACTACTGAAGAATAATTTTCCTTCTGCAAACCTAGAATAGTTATCTGAATAACATTATCTATCATACAAATTTAAAAATAAAAAGTGAGATCCAAGAAAACTTAATTCAACAAAACTTTCTACTTTTCCGAAATTAAATCATTTCTTTCTCTACTTCACTTTCTTACCCGTATTTGATGGAATGCCAAAAATAGACATGGCCGTTCCATCCTTTGAATCAAGAACTGCTCCACCTAACCACTTGTGCTTGCCTGTAAACTTTATCGGTTCTTCTGTACTCAAATCCGCAGAATCTTGTTGCATTTGTAGATGAAAGCAAGTCGACGATACAAAACCAATATCGCGACGATGTTTCGAACATCGGTGGTCGCGTTTACATCTGCTATCTGCATAACGATCTTTCCATAACACCAAATTAAATGCCAGCAACCACTTCGTAATATCAGGGTGCATATTATTGGATCTACTACCTTTATTGTTTTTTTTCCTTTTATTGTAAGGACATAATCAATCTCGTCATCCACTGATCACTGATCACTGATCACCAGGCCTCTGTATTTTTTTTAACTGTATGCTTTTATTTTATTAACTTCTACTCTTGTACCAGGTATAAATTACTGTGTAGTTACAACTCATCCTCTTCATCAGTTACAGGTTCGGAAGAGGAGAAGTAGCAGTTGTTATATGATCGAAACATATAATACGCGTCATCGTTTTCCCTGTTATTGAACCATGAGTTCCCATATTCTGAATGGTATCCTC
>Ga0209092_10001755_pt1 | contig 20636 bp, 17 predicted proteins | sample FraStrMetagenome_FD_187446 | JGI IMG/M metagenome (GOLD analysis project Ga0209092, IMG submission 187446) | Marine eukaryotic phytoplankton communities from Arctic Ocean - Fram Strait ARC3M Metagenome (SPAdes) (version 2) | ecosystem: Environmental > Aquatic > Marine > Oceanic | place: Fram... | reverse complement strand
TAGGTAACCAATCCGATAATTGGATGAAAACCACAATTATAGTCCTGATATAGACCCAATTATTGTAATTATTTTTTTATAGGAAAAATACCAATCAATTATTGCAATTATTTGCCAAGACCCAATTCCTATTACAATTCCAATTAATTGCCAATAATTGAATTGGCAATCAATTATATCCCACCTCTGCTCACGAGAAGTAGAGTCTATGGAAAAACATACGCGGTAATGTATTTTACATGCATGTGTATATCTGTAAATTTGTACTTCGAACTAATTTTTTGTCATATAAGCACGAAAAATTGCGAGATGAGGAATGAGGAATGAGGAATGCGAGCGTGAAAAATTACTTATAGCTAAGGTGTTAAGTAAGAAATGTCTAAATGAATGACAGTAAAAAACAGATTAGTGAAATTTCAAAATTAGAAAATTCACAAACTATGTCGTTTAGGTGGCAACTTTCATAAATTGTGCCGGGCGCTTACATGTCCTGTGTCCCCTGTGACAAAAATACTTGTTACATGTAAATCAGTTACGAATTACGAATGTAGCGAGATGAAAATTAGCGTAATACATTACTAAGATTCTTATTAATTTCTTCCTAATAGAAGGTCGATGACAGGATTTCATTATCGTTATCTTACGAAAGAATTTCTCTGTCGTATTCACATAAAAAATGTACCAAAACAATTAGAATGCGTAGGTAGGGATGGCAAGAGAAGAAGGATTATTACACTAAGCTTTATTTAAGTGAGTGGATTGCAGTTAATTGCTCTGCTCTTTACGAGTGTATGTTGTGCGTGCGCCCTATTGAAATAAACCTGCCTCGTACCTCATAGTAGTGATGTCATGCGAAGGGCATACACACACACACGACAGAATAAAAAATTGTTGTGAAACAGAATTACACTTACAATGTATTCGCGCTAACTTCTACTCTTCTTTGTCGGTGTAGTCGATGGTCACATTTCAATAAAAAGTTGTCACAGGAGGACATGCTGGCGATCGGCACAATTTATGAAATTTTCCTCCTAAACGGCATAGTTTGTGAATTTCTCATTTTCTTACGTAATGCCGGCCGTCCCTTGTATCGAGAGTCGAGAGGGAAAAAGATCTTTCCGGTCAAGTCAATTCGGATTGACCTCGCAACTCGCGAGTTCTCTGTTATCTCATCATACTTATAAGCAAGGATTATACAAGTAATCGCATCACAACTCGCGGAAAATTGAAAAATGGCGCATATCTCTGACTTAACGAGCTCCCAAATCGAGGAATATAAAGAGGCGTTTGATATGTTTGACCTTGATAAGAATGGTGTGTAATGAACTAAATTAGCGATAAAGCGGTAAAATGGATTGTGGAGAAGAATGTGTGCGAATCTTGTCCCATCCTTAATTCACCCATTTTAATTTTTTTTGTTTAGGGAACATCACTGTTGAGGAGCTTGGCGAAGTTATGAACTCCATGGGGAGGAAGTTCAGTCGAAAGGATATTGAAAAAATGATCGCCGATGTGGATGTAGACAACAACGGCTCTATCGAATTCGATGAATTTTTGTTAATGATGTGTAAGGACGAAGATAGCGAATTTGAACTCCATGAAGCGTTCAAAAAGTTTGACAAGGACGGGGATGGTGAGGTTACTGCAGAAGAAGTAAGAGCCGTGTTGAAAAAACTCGGACAGAATTTGTCTGACGCCGAACTTGAGGCTATGATCACTGAAGTCGATTTGAATGGCGATGGTGTTATCAGTTTCCAAGAATTTAAGCAACTGATGGTAAGTGAACGAAACATGTGCTAGGCTTGTACTATCTTTAATTTATTGTCATTCTCTGTATACTTACACGATTTTTTAGAGGGATTAAACTTTTTTCGAGAGTCACAACAATTTCTACTTTTGCTGTGTGTGAACTTTCTTTGCTCAACTAAAAGTTATTTAGCGACAATGGCCCTGCCCATCCGGGTGGGTTTTACTTCGCAGGGCTAATGAAGATCTAAATACATAAATAAACCTTTTTTTTATATTTATTATCAGGGTATCCTGAGTTGTCCTTACAGCAAAAAGCGTGCACAATTTTCAACAAATTTTTTACACCTACTCGTACCTCGTACGTCTCTAAAACGGCCAGACTACGCTGTCGCAAATCTTGAGTGAATGTGACTACAAAAGTGAAGCGGCAACGAAAGAGATGGTAGTGTGAGTAGTGTGAAGAGGGCTGTCTGTTGGAGAAGCATCTTGGCATATTTTTCTTGCACCTTTGCTTACTTTACAAATCTTTTCGCGCATTCCATTCTCGACATACTACTGACATTCAGCTCGTGCACCTGGCTGCATACGCAACAAGTACAACCCGCAGCCATAATTCGTTGTACTTCACATGGGATATCATACAATTCAATAAATGCGCCATTTATTCTACCTATTGAAGAAGTTTCCTCGCCTTCATACGCAAATCAATATTCTCTTCACTCTTCATGTGAATCAATACGCAGTATCGATAAATTTTTTGATTTTAAATGCAGTTCCTATTGCACTTTGAAGAGCAAGTCCCAAGTGTAGAGGTTGAAGATTGTAATACACTTAGCTCAGCTGTCCTTTCTGGATCATAAAACGATTCGGTCATAGCATCCTTTACAAATACTGCTGTAATATAATCTGTAGATATTTCAACAAGCTCCTTCACCTTGCTAGCCTCAGATTGGTTACTCGTAACGCAGAATGGAATAAGGAGTACATGTACCACATTCTCATACGCATTTTTCGGATCCCCAAATTTACAACCCCAGAAATCATTTTGTCTGATATACATCCTTTCATAACAGCTAGCATCGTATTTTATTAATGGTTTCGGATGTTTCCCAAATCCGGGTAAACCTAGTAAATACGACATAGCCGCATGCGAAGATCCTTGTGGTGTTGGTTGCCCGTGCCTCAAATTTGCTCACTGCAACATGACGATGAAGAAGCTAACATGCTGAAAAGTTGCTGACCGCCGAAGCATGGTCGGCTGCATGCGATGAATCGCTACCTCAACATTGAAGAACTGATTATCATTGCAACCATTCATGTCGAGCAAATTCCAACACCGAAGATCGAAATTGGATATGTTGTTATGGTGCAATGACGACCTAGACATCGGCAGAATTATCTCTCGAAAGGGAACGAAGAACGAAGATTTTGCTTGGCTAAATATGTACGAGTGAGAAAGAAACCGTTAACATGTGTAAATAAATCACTACGTATTATTAATAAAATACTTCGAAGTACATGTTTAATATTGTGTATTTTGGAATAAAATTGTCCATCCAGCATCGATCAGCAAGCTGGCTCAAGTGCCATTGATTACAATATCAATATCACGAGTCGTATTCGAAGGAAAGGTGTCAGCCTTATTTTTCTCTCCTCTTTTTGAATCTAAAGTCGTTAGCCAAGTGAAAGTATAATGTCTGTACAAGATTTCACAGACGAGGAAGTCCGCAACTTCGCTAAGAAATACGTACTCAGTGTTGAGAGAGTTCGGGAATATATTGACACGTTCGGAATTATCGATGAGGATAAGAGCGGTAAGATTACAACGGACGAATTTCGGAATATGGTTACCACGCATATACCAAATGCATCACAGTCAGAGGTCGTGGCGTTGCTCTCCGATCTTGATGAAAACGATGACGGAGAAGTTGATTTCGATGAATTTTTAAAGATTATTGTGCCAGTAAATGAAGGTAAAGTAACTAATCGAGCGAAATTGATTGGAGCGTTTCGATCGCTCGACAGAAACAAGACGGGTTTGATTAGCACGTCAGAACTTCAAGATATTTTGAAACATTTTGCCAAGAAATTAGATCGTAAGGACCGCAAAAAATTAATTCATGCGGCTGATCCAGATGAATGCGGAGAAATTGACTATATTTCATTCATTGATTTAATTGTACCATAGATTCTTTTCCATTTCTGTGGAGGATCTTTGAAAACGTATAATTATTACTTAAATTCATCGAAAATTTTCGAATACAGGTATACCTCATTCGTATCAATCTTGCTTGATGTCTCATAAATATGTTTTAAAAAAGCAAACTCTAAATGCTTTCATTTGATTCTGAATGCTGGTCATGTTGAAATCCTCGAGAAAAATTATTTTATGGAAAATAATCACAATGCGAGGACTCACAAGGAAATACGTCAAAATAAATATTCCCGGTGTACTGTTTTTCATGCAATACAGTCCAGGTTCCTTTTGAAAGGAGATTTTCTAACAGTAGCTCATCTGAAATCTGTTGAGATGTGAGGTATTGGTACTCTTATCACCTACTCTAATTGAGAACGGTTTATCCAACGACGCAATCTGAACTATTCAAAGCTGCACTCTACCTTTTACCCACGTACCTTTTCGATAATGTACGCAGATGGCACACACTTTTTGACTGCATCATTTATTCTAGAGGTTGTTATTTTATGTAACTTATCTGAAGTTTAATTGCCACCATAACAAAAAATTATGAATCAATCTGAATCACACAGAACAATTCTAAATCTTGCCTTGTCTTGGTTTCAACTCGTACATCGATTGTTTACTGAGTACGTGCCAAGGGTGTTGTGTTGGTGTTGATGCGCGCGCAACGCGCAACCAACACATATCAGATAGTCCAAAGTCACAAAAAATTTGGATTGTGGATCTTATCAAAAAACATAATGTGTAACGTTTTTCAAAAAACTAGTTTCTTTCTCGAAATCTCGGATTGACGATAGACAATGCACACACAATTTCGAGACTCTCAAGATACGAAACAACCACAACCATGTCCGATCAACTAACCGAGGAACAAATCGCTGAATTCAAGGAGGCTTTCTCCCTCTTTGACAAAGACGGCGATGGTAAGTGATTGTAGGTTGTGCGGTCGAAAAGCCATTAGTACGTCCCATCGAGATTTACCGAACAGGAGGGCGATTAGGGCACCCTCATTGTTTTCCGTTTGACGGGTTTGCTGCGAATTCTGGATAAATTAGTCGTGCACGTTTTAAATTATATTTTTGAATTATACAGGTACAATCACCACAAAGGAGTTGGGAACCGTGATGCGCTCCTTGGGACAGAACCCCACAGAGGCTGAGCTCGTTGATATGATTCAAGAGATCGATGCAGATGGTAATGGAACTGTAGATTTTCCCGAATTCTTGACCATGATGGCCCGCAAGATGAAGGATACCGATTCAGAGGAAGAGATCCTTGAAGCATTCAAGGTTTTTGACAAGGACGGAAATGGTTTTATCTCTGCCGCTGAACTTCGTCACATCATGACAAATCTTGGTGAGAAGCTTACTGACGAAGAAGTTGATGAAATGATTCGTGAGGCCGATGTCGACGGTGATGGCCAAATCAATTACGAAGAGTTCGTAAAAATGATGATGTCAAAGTAAATTTTTCGACAATTTGGTGTTTTGCTCGGCCTTACCTGTGTCCTGAATCTCTTTTTGTGAAATTGCAATATAGTAGAATTTAGGCGTAACTGCGAAGTAGAATATATATGATTACCATTTATCAAAAGGAGACTAGCTTGTTATGAGAATAGTAATAACAATGTTTACCCCCACACGATTTTGTTACTTTCGATATACATGTAAATCATATTAAGATAGAAAGCGCTGCTCGCCAACCTTTTCTTAGCTAGAAAGATTCCTTCTCGTCGGAAAATAGGGTACATTGGAACCTTCATTATGTACGAGAAAATGTTTCTCGTTGACAAAGTACTTAATTGGATTATTAGTGTATAGGAATAGGAAAACTGGTGACCTTCATTGCATATGATACGAGAACTTCATAGGTATCGTTATACCCCGGCGGTAGGTTACTGAAATGCAGAGAAAAAGAGCAGATGCGATCCTATATACATATATATATATATATATATTTAACTTCTTCAAGTAAATAAACAAATTTGAGTGAGTATTTGAACCATTAGATTATTAGACCAGGTGATTACCTTCATTATATTCAGGGTAACAAGTTAACGTGGATAACCAAGTTGGATTGAGTCTACATGTGGCTGATACTGTTCAATATGCGATGAGAACACTTCACAGTGATGACGTGATGACCTATTTGTATTTTATTATGAATACTAAGACACCAATTTATTGACGACCCTATATTCAAAACTTTGTTGCAAGAAGCATCTTGGTAATACCAACACGATCGCTCTGCAGCGTCTACATAATTACGCAACAATATAGAGAATATTTATCTTTATGGAGTGGAGCCATTAGAAATTTCATTACAAAATACCTCAGTGATACAATTTTTAGTGTCATATTTTTACAATCCTATACTAAACAACAAGCGCTATTATGATACCAGCACGATCACTCTTATTCTCGCAACGGTATGTATGTATGTTATTAGAGGCAGAGTTTGCATATCATCGGATGAGTAGGCATACTAAATAACTAAATAACTCAGTGATAAAAACTTGAATTTCATAATAATGACGATCCTAAATTGAATCTTGAGCGCACTCTGCAAAAAAGTAAAACATCATTCTACGACGATAAAAGGTAAAGCAAAGTTGTACAGTAACAATACGTAGAGAAATAGAGCAATTGGTAAAATTCATCGTAAATACCACGGCGATATACTTATCATTATAATTCATATTGACGCCGATCGTTCTTTAAAACCAACTCCTATTCCATAACATCACAGCAACCACAATTTATTCCTCAAAACATGAAATTCAACAAATTTAAGATTCAGTAGAGGACGTTCTCTCATTGCAGAATAACGAATTGCCGCGATCACCACGAAACTTATATTTGTAAGCCTTTTCGTATGAGGTGACAAAATTGGTAGTAACGGTATGGATGAACTTCCAACCATCTTTTGCTGGGTTCAAACCAGTAGGCCACCTTAAAACAATATTAAAGTTATTAATTGTAAATATAAAGTCAGATTATTGAATGTATTCAAGTTAACATACCCAACGTGTCCGCCATACTCAGTAACAAGCATGAATACATTCCCAGTCCCACTATTTACAATGGAATATGGGTCATGCAAACATCTCCATGTCCCGAATGCATCGTCCAAAGCGTTGACGAAAAGCAAAGGTATAGACACATTTTTGATTCGCCCATTATTATCAGCTTCGTAATCACCAAGCACAGACATATCCGAGTAGTAATGATAGGTATCAATGTATCCATGGTGTCTATGCGAGTATAAAGTGCAAGAAAAAATTATCAGAAAAAAGTGCCGAAGATAAATACATAATTATTGTGACGTCTACTTACCTCGATATTGCCTCATCAAGCGAAGGAACATCTGTAGCATATTGAAACTTTAGGTATATATCTTCTTCTAGTTGTTTAATTACATGATGAAAGTTTTTTTCAATGTACAACTTCATAATCCCAGTAACTAGAGGCTCCCACATAAGTTTACTCCTCTGGAATTTGATTTGTTTCCTAGCGTCTAAGGCGCTTGATATTGATATTGCAACGTCTAACTGGCAATCATTGCCATACTTTGCAACATAGTTTGCTAGAATTACTCCTCCCATTGAGTATCCCAGACCAGCCATTGTCTGGTTATGACTCTGTAACTTCTTTAATGCTTTCACAGTTGCGTGGACATCTGACGTTCGAGCAAAGTTTGGCAAACTATCGTTGATTATCGGCGAGTCCATCATACCTCTTGATACCATTACAGCGACGGTACTACCTCTTGCTCTTTGTTTATCAATGAAATCACGAATGTATGCGTCATCTGAACCTCCGTTATATCCGTGCAAAATGAGGTACAGAGGAGATTCCATTCTATGAAAACCGTCCGACGGAAAGAAGATATCTAACGCCACCGCCTCGTCGCGTTCATTCTCAAGAGGGACCCATCTATCATTCGAAAGTGAGACGACATAAATGTATCAAGCGAAAATTGTATTGACACCATAAATTCCTCTCTTTAGACTTACCTTCGAGTGTAGGGTAAGTCTAGTGCAATATTGAAAAGAAATGGAAAGAAGGCCCTCAGGTCTCCGGTTATGATCCATTTAGTCATTTCTCTAGAATAAGATAATTCTTCCATGGAAAAATAATCCTTCATTTTGACGGAAAGGGGATTCTCTTCATTAAAATAAAATCCAGGTCGGACCTGCGGGAGATCGAGATCCTCCTGACTAAAGATAAGTGCTATAGCAACTGCTGAAAAGATAAGTGCACTTGAATATTTGGAATTTCCTTTCACATGAATCAGACAAATAGTCAAGAAGAGTACAAGGACCAAAGGTGGACGAGAAAAATCCTGGACATATCCAGCATCTAGCACCATCGTACTTGACGACAATAGGGCAAAACAAGATGCAACGAAAACTGTAGCCTCAGCCTCTGCACCGAAAGAATCCTCTCGGTTGCCTCTATTATTACTTCAATTATATGAACAAAGTAAAGAGAGCATGTGAAAATGTTATCTAAGAATGTGAAATGGGTTACACTTACTTCTTGTACGGTCGCTTTTTCGAGAATGAAATAATGCAGAGGAAGGACGCAACCAACATGAGAGGGGCAAACATGCGGAGCAAAATATAAAATGTTGGACGAACACATGATAAGAGAGAGGAGACTACGGATGGTCGGAACATCAATTCAATTAAGTCATTCAGTGAATATCCAGCCTGAATCGTAACCACTTCCTTGATAGGATACGTTTTGGATGACACCGCTTCAGAAGATTCAACAGCAGTGTTCAAAATCTGAGACAAAAAAGTAAGAGGCAATATGTCTTTCCATTGCCCTGGTGCAAGAATCTTCTCAATTTTGGTCAAATAAGCCGATGTCATGAAAAAATTAACCCCTCTAATTAACTCCAAAAAAGACACTTTATCGTCAAAGAAAGAAACTAAATATGTCTGATTAAAAGATTTCCGCAGATATTCTATTGAAGAGTCCGAATGGTAGGACGAGTTTTTCATGGAAGTTGAAAATGTACTCACTCTATCAATTGATGAAAGTGATTCTTTTCCGCTATCACAGTTTTTCTGATTCGTTGTCACCACCTTCTTCAACCCGGGATGCTCCGACGGGAGTCCTAATCGCTCCAAGAATTCCTCCTGCGTCCACGTTTTGCTCATGCTTTGCGAATGGAATCTTCCAAAATAGTTTCAAATACAGTAGGAAATTTATACTAAGAAATATATGTTTAGTTTTGTGTTTACAATATGTTTTGAAGTCGAGAAAAGAGATGTTTTGGTGGATTGCGTTCGGTTTTTGTTTTGCCAGAACTACAGAATAGTATCCTATATCTCATTTTCCTCTTTGCCAAATGGCGCTATTGGCGCTAGGATACGTACACACTTCCAAAAGCGACATCATCCTTGCTCGTCACCTGTCAGCTGTACATACTACATGTTGCATGTGTATGATGTGTATTGTGTATCCAATCAAAAACTATGAAAAATAAGAATATGTGTAAGTTCACTGTTAAATGCATAGATGGTAGACAAGTGATATCTCGACCAATGAAAAGCCTTATTTCATGAATGTCAAAAATTAATTGGCGACACCAAAACAACGAAATTTTTCAATTTTTTTAAACTGTATGCTTTTATTTTATTAACTTCTAATTTTGTTGTGCGTCGTACTTACGTAACGCTGCCATCACCAACCTTATATTTCGCTCACCCATGTTGCCGGAGACAAAGAATAATCTCATAAACCATAGCACATGTGTTTACTCCATGCCGTATCCAATGCGAACCTATGATTAATTCTGCTCGGATGCGTGCTAATGGTACCAAAACTCATGTCTAAGTGCTTCCTCTTCGTCCGACTTTCTGATGCTGATCGCCGTGATCCATTAATTTGCGGCTTTTGGGAGGGATCGACTGATAACATCATTAATGTTCGCGTAACGAACGTTGACAGCAAGTCTTAAAGGAACTTGACACCCAAGAAGGCTTCGAGAAAGAAAAGTAAAAGAAATATTGCTATCACGTTCTGTCCCTTCTCTCACTTGGATAAGTATTTTATTGTATGCATCATGTGTGTTTTTGTATGATAAGTGTGTGTTTGTGTGCATATATTAGTAAAGATTCATATAATACTCTGATATGTGTAAGGGTACATGTTAGGTTCGAATATTCATGCAGGTGCAATGTTCGGATGATACGAAGTGTACCTAGTTACCCTTTACTTATTTTATTCACACACACATCCTCATCTCTTTTTTCACACAATTCAACAACAATACAAAATATAAAATAACAACAATAACAACAACAAATAATACATTTATACCACTACTAATATACATATCACATATATTCCAGTTTATTAATTGCAAGCCCGGCAAGAACCGACGTCGCCATTTTACACCTTTCGTGGTATCGACGGACGGAATGTACGGTTTCGAAACCAGAGCATTTCTCAAGAGGCTTGAAAAGTTGCTTGCAGAAGAATGGGGGACGCCTTATCCAACAGTCCAACAGTAAAAGGGGTTTCATTAATGCTAGAATGATTATCGCTCTATTTAGAGTTAGAACAACGAATTGATACATTAGAGGTTCCAGGATCCCTGCGAGCCATATGTCGAAGGTGAAGGATTTGGACTTCTGAAGAGTGATAATTATTTAGAGGCTTTTGAATGCCAAGCAATATTTGAAGATCTGAGCAGAGTTCCAAGTACAATCGATTTAGCCGAATGACCACCACAAGCACAGAACCTCGTTGACATAGAGAACCGTACGAATTAACGATCAGAGAGTTGTTATCTCCTAATAGGGTGGATCATTTTTCCTTATCCATTCCTATCAAACGTAGTTTGTAACAGAGTCCTGAAAAATTCTCAATGACAATCCTCATGACAACTCACTGCCATAGGTAGAACTTTCAACGGTATTCTGACGCTTGGAGTAGAAGAAGATCGGAGTGATTTCTAGCAAAATCAACATCCTTCTCCTTGTAATAAGACAAGAGGCATGACTTATATCCTTGAATACTGTAAAGGGTACGGTAGCAACCTTAGGTGCTGGGGCATTTTGGTAGATATACTCTTCGGCATCAGGGTAAGATTCCGTCGAATCCTCATCCTTGAAACCTTTCCTTCATAGGGGATAGAGGACGGATCCAAATACAATTTCCCACCTGCATGAAATTTGAGGTATCCAAATACTCGTTAGGCTCTCTTCAGATGTCCATCACGCGGCTTCTGACCAAATCTCGCAAGAGTATTGGTTGCATACTGAATATCATAACGACCCAATGTGACAGCCCATTCAAGGTATCCAGTCATCATTTGATAAATAGGAATCTTACTAGGAATAAGCAAATCAGTATCATCCATTTCAGGGTGATCACTAGCATCCAAAGGTGCATCAGTATTCTTCAAAGTTGTCTCCAAGAGTTTTTCAATACGATCACAGACGCTCTTAATATAGGTCTTAGCCCCAAGTGTCCAACATTGGCGCCCTTCATCCCAGGCGTTCCAACTCCCTTCAAAGTATAACCCCATATTTTTTAGGGGAGAGGGTTAGGTAGTCAAATAGGAGCGCTCTTATATAAGCCAATTCTCTTATATTGTACATGTACCGGCCTGACGGCAGGATCCCACGACGAGAATCTTCAGCGAAATTACATTCGAACTTTAAAATCACACGAACCAGCTTCTTATTTCCACGTACATATGTACCTACACATTACGGGTCGTACGAGTATCTAGTGCCTAATCCAGACAACGATATTCTAGCGCCGTCCCACGCGTCGTGCATTGGAGCATCGGAGCTCTCCCTCCCTCCCTCCCATATCTCTCTCTCTGTCATCGGCAACAGCCCATCATACGTACACGTACCCTCCATAAAGTACAAACCCTTTCCCTATATATCATCATCAAGTCGTTGTAAGTTGCAACTCTAATCAACCATCCCAATGCTGACCAAATTTGAAAGCAAGTCAGCTCGTGTGAAAGGCCTTGCTTTTCATCCAGTACGGCCTTGGATATGTTCCAGTCTGCACAGGTAAGAATGACATTAAATGTAAAATACCAAGTTTACGCCGCTCACAATTACGAATTATGTTTGATTTAATATTTTTGAAAAATGATCATGTAGCGGTGTCATTCAATTATGGGATTATCGCGTTGGTACAGTCATTGATCGATTCGAGGAACATGAAGGTCCTGTGCGAGGCATTGATTTTCATCCGCGTGATCCTCTCATCGTTTCCGGTGGTGACGATTATAAAATCAAGGTGTGGGATTATAAGTTGCATCGATGTCTATTCACACTTTTAGGGCATTTGGATTACATTCGTACAGTTGTTTTCCATCCAAATGCACCGCCAATTGATAGCGTGGTGGAAGGAGATATTACGCAAACGCCTTGGATCGTATCGGCCAGCGATGATCAAACGATTCGTATTTGGAATTACTACACCCGTGCCTGCTTGGCTGTACTTACTGGGCATAATCATTATGTCATGTGTGCTCATTTTCATCACAGTGACGATTTGATTGTTAGTTCAAGTTTGGATCAGACGGTTCGTGTTTGGGATACGAGTGGATTGCGAAAGGAGCTATCGGCAGATATGCAAAATAATGCAGCAAGTGCGGTCCAAAACGAGTTCTTTGGTCAAACAAATGTCATCGTGAAGTATGTTCTTGAGGGGCATGATCGCGGCGTCAACTGGGCTGCTTTTCATCCTACTCTTCCGCTCATCGCTTCAGCAGCGGACGATCGCAGTGTCAAGCTTTGGAGAATGTCCGAAAGCAAGGCCTGGGAAGTTGATACACTACGTGGTCATAACAACAATGTATCGAGTGTTCTATTCCATCCTCGTTTTGATCTACTTATCAGCAACTCCGAAGACAAGAGTATCCGTGTCTGGGATGTTAGTAAGAGAGTAAATGTTCAGACATTCCGCAGAGATTTAGATAGATTCTGGATTCTTGCCGCATGCAAAAACCGTAACTTGCTTGCCGCCGGACATGATAGTGGCATGCTTGTTTTCAAGTTGGAACGTGAGAGGCCTGCGATGTGCGTTCACGCAAACAAACTCTTCTTCGTACGAGGCCGCGAGGTTCTTCTTGCGGACGGAGGAGGCTCTGCCGGACGCGAACGAAGTATCTATAGTGTTCGCCGATCGGGAAATTCAACGGAAGGCATTGGTACCGCCCCTCGCTTCATGCACTATAACTCATATGAGCCCAATGATACTCATTTGTTGATCATGTCTGACGCAGATGGAGGTAGTTATGAACTTGTCTCGCTCAATCACAACAATGTCAATGACGGGAAAAAAGGTAATTGCTTGGGTCCTGTTTTCTTTATGGCCCGTAATCGATTCTGTGTTCTAGATCGTAGTCGTCAGCTCGTTATTAAAAATTTGAACAATGAAACGACGAAGAGAATCAATCCGCCGTTGTCAGAATGCACAGGTCTTTTGGATGGAGGGGTTAGTGGGCGAATTTTGATTAAGAACGAAGAACGAGTGATTTCGTTTGATACTGGCGCACGTCGCGTTATTGGAGAAGTGCAGGCTTCGAAACTGAAATCAGCTGTATGGTCTCCTGATCGATCACACTGTGCTTTGCTCTGTAAATACAGCATCATTATTGTGACGAAAGCCATGGAGACTGTCACCACTATTACGGACACGGTCCGCATTAAGTCGGGACAATGGTCGTCTACCAACCCAGAGCTCTTTATATTTGCCACGTCAAATCATGTGAAGTATCTCTTGACGAGTGGCGATGTTGGTACGATACGTGCGCTCGAGAATCCTGTTTATCTAACAAAGGTTGTCAACCAAAGTCTGTATGTATTAGATCGCGGTGCACGCCAGAAGATTTTGCAGTTGGATCTTACAGAAGCAGAGTTTAAGTTAGCACTCGAGGCGAAGAATTACCCTCGAGTTATGGAGCTTATCGCACACTCAAATCTTTGCGGTCGTGCACTTGTCAAGTATCTCCAAGAAAAGGGATACCCAGAAGTAGCACTGCATTTTGTAAAAGAACCGAAGACTCGTTTTGCACTTGCTTTGGCGTGTGGAAATCTCGAGGCTGCGATGGAGTCCGCCTTTCAACTTGAGGGTACCAACAACAGCGATGCAATATGGCGTGAGTTGGGTTCAGAGGCTCTTCGTCAAGGAAACCACAATGTCGTTGAGATGAGTTATCAGCGCACGAAGGACTTTGATCGTCTGAGCTTTTTATATTTGATTAGCGGCGATACAGACAAATTAAGGAAAATGCTAAAGATTGCAAGTATGCGTAAGGATGTGATGGGACAATATTACAATGCGCTACTTCTTGGTGACGCTTCTGAACGTGTGTCAGTGTTGGAAGAAAGCGGCAATTTAAATTTGGCTTACATTTGTGCAAAAGTTCATGGGTTAGAAGATTCGGCGACACGTCTTCAAAGCATCATTGAGGCTTCTGGAAACGATATTGAGGGGTTGCTCGAGAAAGCCCAACCCAATCTTCCCAAGCATTCATGTTTGCTTCAACCTCCAACTCCAATCATTCGTTCAAATAATTGGCCTACTCTTCCTACCGAAAAAACAACATTAGAAGACTTGCACGCCGCGTTGCAAAGTGGTGAGCAGTCGTCAACTCCTGCAGCACCTGTAGATACATGGACTGGTGAAGCTGATAACTATAATGAGGACGAAAAGGACGACGCTGAAGTAGATTTGAGTGATGGAGATTTTGACCTTGACGATGGTGATGGAGGATGGGACGACGACCTCGACTTGGGTGGTTTCGAAGACGAATCTCCCAAAGCTAAGAAGAAGACAGCAGATCTTAGTGAATTTCATGATCAAGAGGATTTTTCGTTGCCGCCTGCTGGAAAATCAGCTCTCGAATGTTGGGTTAGCAATTCGTCGCATGCAGCCGATCATGCTTCAGCGGGTAGCATCTCGTCAGCATGCCAGCTTCTTCACCGTCAAATTGCCGCAAGCAATTTTGAGGCATTGAAACCCAGCATTCTAGGATCTTATTACGCGGCTATGTCATATTCTCCAGGTTTACCCGGATTTGGAAATTTGCCGATACCTTTAATGAGGAACGATGGCACCGGTCACCCAGGGACGAAGTCGCTCCCGCTTGCAAATTGTACGTTAAAGCTTTTGAAAGAATGTGTAAGAACTGGACACAAGGCTTTCCAGGGAGGTAAATTTGGAGATTCGAAAAATGCGTTCGAGAATGTGTTACTGCTTATTCCATTTTGCGTCACGAGCAACCGATCTGAGGCTAGTGAGGTGAAGGAGCTTGTCGAAGTTGCTAGAGAGTATATTACAGCAATTCGTATAAAGAATGCTATGGCCGAATCGGTTGGCAATCCAGCAAGGACGACTGAGCTAAGCGCCTACTTCACGCATTGCAATCTTTTGCCGCAACATCTGCTACTTGCCCTTCGAAGTGCAATGGGAACTGCATTTAAAAGCAAAAACTTCATTACTGCTGCTTCGTTTGCACGAAGATTGTTGGAACTCCCTGATATGAAGAGTGAGAGGAATGCAGATTTGCGTGTGAAAGCGACAAAAGTTCTTCAGAAGAGCGAGGCCATGGCAAGAAATGAGCACACATTAAATTATAATGATAGTACCATATTCCGTATTAACTGCAGTGAGTTGATTCCAATGCAGTCAGGTGAAGGCGTTGAATGTCCCTACTGTGGAAGTGTATACAGCAATGAAATGCACGGAAAGGATTGTTTGACTTGTAAAGTGAGCAAAATTGGTGTGGAAACAATTGGTCTGGTTACAGGTTAAGTTGATAATTTACTTTAATTTCCTCAATACTCCGCACATGTAATATTCTTTGTACTAGACTCACCCTTACAAGTTGAGTTAGTGTGAAATTTGTTTTAATTAGTACCGCTAGATTCTGTTTAGTTAGAGTTATTTTGCAGATGCTAATCTTCCATTTAATATTTGCCAATTACATCAAAGTGCGAGGAAAGAAGATGTCGTCGTGAAAATAATTTGTAGATATCAAAACATTATGAAAATAAGTAAAGGTTGGTAGTATGACAGAGCAATTATTGCCGCTGACTACAACAAGTATGTTTCGTAGGTTACGTAAGTCTTGAAGAAACATCGACTAAAGTCTTGATGTTGACAAGCAAAAATCTGGAATCGTTGTGCTCTGGACTACGTTACAATCAAGGTACCAACGTTTTATTTCTCCATTAAACCTTAATATTACAACTTCATTGAAAAAGTCTGATGCTACTTAAAGTGTCCTGTGGACGGAGTAACTACGGCATATCCGTAACTCATGAAGAATTCTTCTTTCCAGGTTACTCAAATCAGCTTTTGATTGTGATTATTTATCACATACATACACACACACACAAATCTGTAATGTAGAGCTGATAAAATTGACGCCACGAATACATAGAAAAGGTTGCTTCTTAGAGCAGACATACCTTGTGCACTACTCTTCCTATTTCCAGCATGCAAAAGGTAGTTCACAATGATCTACACATGTGCTGCTAAACTTTACCATGCGCTGTTTGGGCAGCATCCGTGTCGTACAAGTCTCACTGCATCCCTGAGCCGTTGTACTAGAAAAGATGGATGTCACCAAGTGCATCATTACAAAAATTGACAAAACATAAGTTTTGATCACCTGACAGGAAAACTATTGTTATCGCTAGTTCTCATGTCTGTGCGTAGCAAGCTCTTAGATGTTCCAACAGAAATATAGAAATTGATGAATGTTTAATACAGAACTCATGACTCTCGACCTGTGATTATGCCCTCTTTTCCAAGCTAGTCATGAACTTCGAATGCTCAAACCATACAGCTTCAAAGAAACAGCTTACGAAGAAATTTTGTTTGTCAAAAATTCAAATTTAACAAGTTATCGGCTCAACTACGCTGCTAACGGAAACATTTTAACCTGTGACATCGACCTTAACTATCCTTTTCAGAATTCTGTTCCCTCTTTACCTTCCTCTTAATGTTTGAAAGTCTTTTGGCGCCCAGAAGCCCGGCAAGATCAATTCCTTCAAAATTTGTATCCTCGGTTGTCTCGGCCTTCAATGCGGAACTTCTTTGAATGAAACTGGTGGACGGAGCGAATGCAGCAGCACTGGAAAGAAGCGCAATCGATTTTAGAATAAGGAGCTTCATTTTACAGAAAATAATTGATTTAAAAAAAGTGCTCATGCCACTCTGTGATGCTCAGCAGCCCAATTAGTCCAAAGTCGTAGAAGTACGTCATTCAGCACTCAGAAGTCAGAGTATCACAATAAAGAAAGAAATTTAGCCTAATTAACGTTGTGGAAACATCATGAGACTATTAACATCGACGTGTCATGCAGAGCGGTTAATAACATAATAGAATAATTCTAATGACTTTACCTTCATGGAAGTATTCTAAACCAAATAAAGATCCGCACAATCAGCGGAAATCCGACATGCTTAGATCTTCAGCTCCTTTACAAGCATTTCAACGTCGATGCTACATCTGACCCCTGAACCCTCATCGGCGGCCGCCACCCACTTTAGCCTAGTCACCGATGCCACAACAGATATCCGCATTGCAGATATACCGTACATCCATCCCCCGAAACGCAGATATCCCTATTCCCTAGGACCAAACAAAACAGGAACAGCCGCGCGCGCGTATTGCCGAGCATACAATCGAGGGAACCATCCACTACCAACTCCAAGAAGGAAACAACGGCAACGACAATGCCTTAATGCCCCTATTACAATTACAGCCAGGACACGACCAGCACCGTCCAAGAAATACTAGACCATCTAGACAAACGCTTCGTTCGCAATAATGATATCGAAGTCCCGTTAGACGTATACCCACATGTAAAAGTTGCCGTGGTAGCTACCAAACAACAGCAAAAGTCAGATATCACGCGTCTAATTGCTGGCGCTAAAGATCATGCCAGAAATGATAGAACAGATAAAAGTCCCAGAACACCAACGTAGCGAGAAATACGAAAATTGGTATGCCACTAGCGCATCTCGCACAAAGATCAGCTGTAGCACGGTTCGTGCAATTACAGGGAAGCGAACAACTCTTGGATAGAGAACTTTGAGGCTATATTTGTTAATCAACAACATCGTTTGTGGCTGAAAAGATCTATCTGGATTTAGCAGCAAGATACAAGTCGTCTCATTATTTTTCTGATTATTGGAGCTCGAAGATAATATCGAAGGTAGATTGCAGTCAAGTAATATCGTTGTTATTATTTAAAGTTTAGTAGTATCGAATACCTGGAAAGGGGATTTAGTACATGCAGTCCAACTTAATCAGAAAAATAAAATAAAGACACAAATATTTTTTTTAATCTATATATCTCTGCTAAATCATCGAAGAAAGATGAGTGAATCTGCTGGTAGAGGAAGAGGAAGACGTAATTCCTAAAGAGGAACAAGACAAGAAGGCAGAGGCAGCTTCAGAGAAGGAGGTAGATATACCAACACCTCAAGGAAGAAGGCAACAGAGAAAGAGTATAAATTTCATTTACATGGTAGTAGAAAGAATACAGCGAGCTTTTCTCAGACCTTGAATGAAGTTATTTTGAGTATACAGAAGTCATGGGACGGTGGAAAAGATATCGCGGACACGCTGGAGGCAAGAAAAATGATAGTTATGAAGAAGGTGAGACCGGAGAGGGAAGAATCACAAGAGGTTGATGCGAAGAAGAAAGCGTTCGAAGAAGAGTCGTTGGATATGGCATTTAAGGAGGATTACAAATTGTTTTTGGAGCATTCGGATTTTTACGAAAGAAATTTACCGAGAGCATTCGCTTTAATAATAAAGAACTATTGTACACCTCAAATGGTGATCCGTCTTAAGGAAATCGGTAATTATGAATCAAGAGTTAAGAACGAAGTTTCAATCTTATTGACTGAAATAGAAAAATTGTGAGCCAACCGAAGCGCAGTTCCTATCCGTTTCTTTCATTAGTTGATACACTTGCCGGTATGTTGAATTTCAAACAAAATGAATTAAGTGTGGTTGAATACAAAGATGAGTTTAAGCAAAAACGTGCTCTTCTAGCAAGTTTGATGGGAACGAAGTGGCTAGAAAATATTGTTGAGAATACGGAGGAATATACGAATGCAGCTGCAACGAAGCAAAATAAAATGAAAGACGAAGCATTTGAACAGTTTACTACATTATTATTCATGAGAGGTACGAATAATGATTTCAAGGAAACATACAACGGTTTTATTTTAAGATGTTCCAAAGATAATTCGACCAATGAGTACCCTAAAACAATGTAGCAGGTAGTGGATGTGATGGCCGCTGTAAGACCCAAGAAAAAAGCGAACGCGAACCGAGACCCCGGGAGAGAGAACCAGAGATAAATGCAGTGACGGTATTGAAAGGGTTCACACGAGTTTTGCTCAAAGGGGGTACAAAGGAGATAAGAGATGTTTTCGTTGTGGTGATACACAACATATTTCACAAGATTGTCCCAATAAAGATAAAGGTCCGAGTGTAAAGTGGTACAGAGAGACTGGAATTGAATATTTTCATTCTTTTCACAGTGCGAATAATGAAAACGCATCTGTCGAGAGCGAAGTTAGCACAAGGAGTAATCAGGGTACTAATCAACGAGTGTCGTGGTCTGGAGATAACATCTGCATGCAGCAAAGTGCAGAAGATGCAATGATGTCATCGTACAAGAATTTATTGATATTAAACACAGGATCTACGCACAATATGTCTTGTAATGAATCGTTTGTGTACGACATTAAAGAAAAAAAGGGTGGTATTCAAATGCCAACACTGGCCCAAAACGAATTAAGAAGGTTCTCACGGCAAATGGTTGTAGAAATTAGGCCACTCAAAATGTTACCATAACCCTCACATCCGCCCTTCCACAAAAAGTACAAAAAGGCAACTTAATACAAAAACTTACCACAGGATTTCTCTTACGATGAGCAAATTGTGTGACGACAAAAATACTGTCACCTTTTCCGGAAACACTGTATCACAAAAAATAAGAACATCAGTGTCGAAGGAAAATGCAGCGTGAACGTCAGCTTATGATGTATCCCCCCTGCCAATGCGTACCCTTTCCACCCAATACATAAAACAAACGGCATGGTACGATGCGTCGAGTATCACAAAGCAAACGGCATGATACGATACGTCGCCCATACATAAATTCACGAGATGCTCTTAAAAGAGAATTTGTGTTTCTATGTTGTAACCGAATCTGGTTATTGTGGAAAGCTTCTTCATTTTGTTGCAAATGTTTTGAAGTAGTATTTTACTATATGTATCTCTCTAGTAATAATATAGTGTGGATGGAGTGAGGTTGTATGTATGTGTTATGTAATATAATGTAGTGTATTGAAAGCAGTTGTTGTGTATTTTGATTTATTTTATATTTTGTTGTGTTGTGTGAAAAAGAGATCAGGATGTGTGTGTGAATAAAAATAGAGAAAAAGCACACTCTGGCCGATTTTTTTTGTAAGAAGTCAGAATTTGAAGGACGTAAATTCCACGGGATTAAATTTAGTGGAAAAATTGTCCTTCAAAAGTGGTTTTTCCAAAAAAAATCTTACGTGTATTTGTCGTGGTAAAAAATAATTAAACAAAATAAAACCACTTTTAAAGGACAAATATCCTTCAAAAGTTACTTATACATGTCACCATGTGCTTA
>Ga0209092_10001754_pt1 | contig 20640 bp, 15 predicted proteins | sample FraStrMetagenome_FD_187446 | JGI IMG/M metagenome (GOLD analysis project Ga0209092, IMG submission 187446) | Marine eukaryotic phytoplankton communities from Arctic Ocean - Fram Strait ARC3M Metagenome (SPAdes) (version 2) | ecosystem: Environmental > Aquatic > Marine > Oceanic | place: Fram... | reverse complement strand
CCATGTCATTTGTAAAAAAGGGAATTGGTGACTATCTTGCGAACTCATATGCACGAAGCTTTGGATTACTTTCTCCAGACGATGAAGAATTTTATTGGGTTTTCAAATGGGATGGTAAGTTCTTCTTCAAGTCTGACATTAATGTTAATTTTGTTTTTATTAAATTAATTCTTATTTATTTGATTTGTTTGCAAATCTTTTGACCAGGTCATAATCAATTTTGGAATGGAAGAACAACAAATTCCGCAAGGACATATCCAAGCGGGTTAACCGGTGGTCTTTACGATAAGGCCGTTATTTGGTCCACTTGTAACATGAAGATATATGAATCTATTGGCCGTATCAAATCAGATAAAGCCCATCTTGTAAGTTTTATTTTTCGTCGTAGTTTCATTTATTTTGTTTCTTTGGGAGTTAACATTGTAGCTATACTCATTGATCAGCTTGGAGTATCTGCAACTGGTGATGATACAGAGTCTGAGGATGTAGCAAATGCGATTATTACTGCTGCAAGAAGCCTCCAATATTCTGAAGACGACATTTCGAGTATGATATCGATCTACTCTGGATGTGGATATCAGATTTACGCTTAAGTTTATTTCAATTATTTTTTTTTCTCACAGTTCGGCCTACATTCGTGAATAACTTAACCTTGAAATTTCCGAGGAGCTAAACATCCTAAACTGCCAATTGGAAGACTATGAAACTTTATATTATGAGAACAACCAATTAAACTAGCTTCTATGCCTGAACTGCACCATTTCGTTATCATCACAAACTTAATATTAGTGTCATTGTTACTTTTTTGGATTTCGCTACTATGGTTTGATAAATCTCATAAAAGAGAATTTTTGTTGCCCTGGATGTATGCTAGATAAAATTATGTTTCCGGGTTGGCGAATCCAATAGAAAGTGACCAAAAACATATATCTAATGAAGAAACAGTCCCGTTTATTCTTGCATATCCTAAACTGATGAAAAGAATTCAAACCACGAGTCGTGTGTCTGATTCATATTCAAAAGATGACGTATTTTTGAATTATTATTATTTTAAATATGTGCTGGTGAGAAAAAGAACAATGACCACCACCTCAAGGTCGAACTAGGATCTGCAAATCAAGCTACATTTGTGTAGTTTCCTGATTTCTAAACCGAAGTTGTTCTGAATAGAAATTTGACCGCGGACTAATCGTGTTCATCATGTCATCAAATAGTTTTTCAAAAGAATTGCAAGAATTAGTTGCCGCTGTGTACAAGGAAAGTAGTGAAGTAGAAGTCCCCTCTTCAGAACGATGCGGTGATATTTTACTTCAAATTGAGACCTTAACCAATGTAACCGCAAAAACTAGCAGCCAATCTAAAAAAGTAAAAAACAGAATTACGATTGCTGTTTTGGAATCAACACAAATTGGGCAAACCTTAGGTAAATGCAAAAAAGCAATAAAACGTCATCGACGAAGCGCAGACACTATGCTTTCTCAAGAAAACAATCCCAGCTCAAAAAATGAATGGGAAGAAGCTTTCAACAAATGTGAGTCTATTTTGACATCATGGAAACAAACTGCGAAATTAGAAGCTGATGATCAAGCAAAAAAAAAACGAGCCAAATTGCAAAACGAACAGCTTAAAATATTGAATGAAAAAGGTCGCCCAACTTCAGTTCCCAGTTTACATGCTCGTCTTAAAAAACAAAAGAAAGAAATTTATAAAGATCCTCCAGTGTTACCTCCACCAAAAATTGTCATATTTACTACAGATGCGCCCAAAGCTGATCGTTGTAAAAATTCAGGAGAATTAATTTTTTCTGCAGACGACAAAAATGATTGCGAGGTTCTAAAAGCTTTTCGTCCCAATCTCTCCCCTGCACAAATTCTTCAAGGAGGTGCATTTGGTGGGACGTACTATCGCTCAATTACTTCAGCTGTAACAAATGAATCATACCCGGCTTCGCAAGTATTAGCCACCTCCTTAGAGCCCGAATGGATTAAAAACCTTAATCCTAAGCTACATTTAACCTCTCAAACATACCGTCCAGCTGTGAACAAGTACAAAGCTAAATGTGGAGGATCTTTGGGTATGTGGGAAAGTTCTGGGTGGATATCTGATGTAGATCCATATGGATGGTTTCAATGGTATTGTCGCTTTTATTCGGGGCGAAGGTGTAGTGACGATGAGCGACAAATTGGAAGATGGAGCAAGATTGCTGGTCCCAAAGGACGATTTTTAAGTCAGTTGTGTAATAAATGTTTGAAAGCTAATAAAAAAGCTGGTGATACAAGTGTAAGTCCAGTAATCCGCCAGACCTTGTGGCATTGGGGATTGGTGCTTACAGAGGGGCTGTTGAAACGCCATCAGAAGAGAATTAGTAGTAGGTAATGCTTTTCTCTCATAATTTATGTTCATGAATTCATATAAAAGTAAGATAGAATATTATTCATACAGCAGACATTCATAAACAAATTTTTATGACGTTTTTTGAACAAGCCTGCATTGTACGCATACGTTAGTGGTGCAATGGTTGCAACAAAGTTTATCGTTATTGGTTACGGATATCAATAAGAGCAGATGCAAAAGTTTCAACCGCATATACAGGTTAGAGTTGTGGTTAATTTATTCTTCATCAGTACCTATTTAGTCTCCAAAGACCCAATTCCAGCTTTGGATACGGCTGAAGATGCTTGAAAGGATCCATTTGGAGGCAATCCTACCGACCAATCCTTGTTATTGCTATTGTTTTTTTCCTTCTCTGCTTGCAAAATCCATTCAGCAAGTCGTCTCCCCGATTCCCAAGCTCCTTCGATGGAAGACTCTAACAACCAATCACCACAAGCTCCTACGCCAAACTTACTATCGTACAAAAATCCGTTCGAGGACAATGTGTCATCTTCACTGTCATTGGAAGGAGAATTCCATGTATTCAAAGGAACGGCAGCACCCCATAATTGAAGTTTGCTTTCGAGTATGTTCTTTCCAAGATTTCCAATATTTCTATCATCTTGTTCTTTTGGATATGGAGGGGATACCAATATACCTTTTTGCAGATGGAAAGATTGTTCGACAGCATGTAGCATTCTGTAGGTTACTTCATCCACAGTATCAGATGGTAAATTTTCTTGTGGTCCTTTATGTTGTTTGGCAAATTTGGGAGAAGATAAAATAGTCCATAATTCTATGGAATCATTTGTGGAAGATGAAAATTTTCGAGTATTACATGAAAGAAATCGTAAATCTTTGTGATTGGTGATAAAACCAGATATTAAGTCAGAGGGGATAGTCGAAAGTACATCTTTGGGTAAGGCAACCGTAAGACTATATATCGAATTCAAAGTCATGCGTTTTCCTCCATGAGAAGGTACCGTTGGAGAAAAGTTGGTGCGGAGTAAAGAGTGCAGCTTCTTTGCCGGTGTTTGACTCATGAGCCTATCCGCACATTTGCCATTGTGAGCAATCACGATTTGATTGAAATCTCCTAAAATCTGTCCTTTAGCTTTGATTCTCCATGTCGCATTCTTTGATCCTGATGGTTGTTTATTTTTCGACGGATTAGGTTGATTATTATTATTATTATTTGAGCGTGATTGATTTGATAGATACTTCACACCGTTGGAGGGAGAAACCCAAACATCTTGCTCTATCTTAAACCCATCAGCTGCCGCCATAGCTTTTGGAATAGACCCCATTCCGTTTGTGCCATAATACATGACAGTTCCTGGAGGACCACTTATTGGAGATATTGATAATTTTTGTTGCGCACTATTTTGAATGGAAAATATACTGTTTTCAGGATATCGTGTTAGGAGTCCATCTTCTTCCCAATTTTGTACTTGTTGCGAAAAGGGTGAATTTGAATCACTCGATACAGTCAAAATCTGTGCAGCATGATCGACAAGTTGATTGGCTAATATGGAGGTTGATTTAGTATTCCGTTTGGTGTTTACATTGGAAGATCCTGGTTTATCCTGTGGAAACCGAGAACTGCACCGACCTCCAGGTCGTAAACGTCCTGTATCAAATACCGTAATTTGGGAAAACGTAGAGGATGACGATGACTTAGCTAAGTGCGTCGCACATGATAATCCGGCTATTCCACCACCAATGATTCCAATGCTTGGTTTTTTGTTGACATTTGGTAATTTTTGGTTGCTTATGTTATGTCCTTTATTATTGGTGACTTTCATGGCTATAGATGTTTGAGAACAGGGTCTGAGCCTGGAAGTGTGAATGATAGATGATCCAACAAATGAGCGTTTGGAGTAGGATGAATATGTTTGGAATGCAGAGACAATTGTGTTTCTTCCAGTGGTGTTGAAGAGATGAAATATAAAGAAAGAATACTTGAATACTTTAGCACTATTCATGTGTCTTTTGGAATAAATTTGAGAATGCATTCGACATGTTTCCATGGTGTTATTTTTCAATTATGAGTCAATGAAGCTTTTCTTCCTCATCAAAAAGAAAATAATGACTTTGTTAGCTCCCCGTACGTACGCAAATCGATGCATATGAATGTTTACGTGGGAAGAGAGTAGAATCAATTTGTTGAAATGAAGAAAAAGCTGGTCACATTTTCATCAAAACCACGGAATTAGATGAGGAAACCCTGTAGCGAAAGGCACCATTGCCTATGCCATGATAACAATCATAGATTTGAAATGTAGAAAATTTATCCTCCAGTAATTGAATCAAGATTTAATTTTTTGAATAATGATTCATTGCAATTCTTTGATTTTTCGGTAAGACTTCATTTTTGTCCTATTTGAAAGCAGGTATTTTCTAATCTGGATAAAACTTTGTGATCGCCACTTTAGAAAGGGTTTACAATCATTTTCGTCTTTGAGAAACTCAAGAAAGATTGTATTACAGTGAAAATATTTGCAAGTCGTTGCCAGAAATGGCGATTTCAATATGTACCGATGAGATCCTACCTATGCAGAGCTATTTCTTTTCGACACTCTCTGGATTCGATAGTTACTGCAGTAAGCTCATTTTTGCCAACACTAGTGTGTGTTTCGTATAAGATTGGATCTAAAAATTGTCTTTAAAAAGCATGGAAGTAATCATTTCTATCCAGAGAGAAAAAGCGCAATAAAAATAAAAATAAACAAAGGAACTAGTTGTAATTGGATGTGTAATACTTCTAAAAATAATTCCTGATTGTACAAAGAAGAGCTTTTTCCTATATATAGGAAAAGTTCTGAGCCATTACTGTGTTGATATTTCAACTTTTTCTTTCCACACCTCTTGGCGAGGAAACATCCTATTCAGCACATCATTATCGCCAAGTCCCGATGCTATAATTCCGTTCACAATAAAAGAATGAGAACTTTGACCGGGTGTATTTCCATCTACTTCAAGATTGTAAAAGAAATCAATATATTGAACACTTGTTTGAACGCCATGGTCGCTTAAAGATCCGAGCTCGACCCATTCACTTTCGTGTAACATTGGATGACTTGGTGTACCTATCAACATGCCGTACGGTGTGTCAATATTTGCAACATCTACCTCGCGATTCATAGGGTGGACCAGTAAATCAGTCACAACACCATTCCCAAAGGAAGTGCCAGTGCTCACCAGATCGCCAACTTTGACGTCTTTGATCTTTTGGAGAGTTCCATCGGCCATCGTGACAAGTGCTTCATCGGTAAAGCAAAATATATCCCCAGCTTCACCTTCTTCTTCGTCTGCTGCACCTGCCCCTGCATCTCCCTCATCCTCTGGTTTTCCATCACATGTAGAGTCAGATGAAGTATCATGAACTATCTGTTGAATATTGTCTGCGGCAAAGTCCCAAGGACGCTCAACATCTAAATACTTTTCAAGAACTTGATCTGCAACCTTAATACTACCCTCTGCCCATCCGTGAAGATAACTATAAGCTTCATTGACAACAAATATATCGCTGTCTACGAAGACCTCCATAGCTAAGTCAATATCTTCCAAAGAAGTCCAACCATGATATGCTCCTCCAGCCCAAGGAATTGCATTATTCCAAGTTGCTAAAACGGCAAAGAGAGGTGGATCTGTTGCTTCAAAAACCTTCATGGCCTCGAATCCTTCGAAAAAGATTTGTGATAAAGATTACCTGATGTCTTATAATTGAAAACAGAAAAAAATTACTCACCAGTGTAGGGAGCATCTTCTTTTTCATACATGTGGTATTGCTCAAGTCTTTTATGAGCATGTATCAAAAATTGCGACCCTTCGAAATCACTATTAGAAATAAATGTAACAGGTTCTGGACGGTCCCTTTGGAAACGACGGAAATATTGTGCTTTGTTTCCTGAAAAATCACTAGCATAAACAGCTAATAAAAATCCATGACATGTGTTGACATCATTGATATCGTCACATTTGACATGTCCATCGTGGTACCTGCCTTCTAGCAACATATTTTGAGCATCGCCTGCAAACTCAAATGTACCAGATTTTAGACCTAATTTGTACCAGAAGACATGACCTCTTGGATAGTACAGATAAAGCTTGGTGGACAATACTGTCTGAACAGAATGCAAAGCCTCTAGTTTCGGTTGATCTAAAATGCCAGCTTCATCCAGGTTGGAATTGCGCACTATTTTCATGAGAGGACGTTGAGGTAAATTTAATATTGTTGCAAGTGTAGCGCTTGATTCAACACCATTTGAAAAATATAACTTCGTAGGAGTTGAATTTATGAACGAGCGTTGAACAGCTTTATCTTTACTATCCTTCTCAAATTTAATAAGCTCATGGTTGGGATACCAACAAGCTCCACCATCAATCATTTTTTTCAACATTACCTCAGAAAATGTTGCAAAACCATTTTTATTTCCTGTATCGTCGACCAGATTGTATACTATGCATGGGTCAGAATCGTCATAGCATTCTACACCAAGTCCGAGATAATCGGTTACCAAAGCGTGCAGCGTTGGTGTGAATTGAGGCCACTGTAGTTAGGAAGTAAAATAGGCAAAATTATGAGATATTTAAAGAATGCTTCAAAATCGAAAAAAACAACAAAACTTACAGTTCGATAAGCTCCTGCATCAACTGACAGATCTTTTTCAGGACCTAAACCACGAAGGCTGTAAGCTCGCCCACCCACACGATCCTGCATTTCAAAAATACATACCTCGCTTGCATCCACTTTTCCAGAGTCAATAAGTCTGTAATAAAAAAAGACCAGCAGAAATGATTAATAATAATGTGTCAATTGTTGTAAACAAATAAATAGGCAAAAATAATCTACCTCATTGCGGCATAAAGTCCTCCTGGGCCAGCCCCAACAAGGGAAACAGTACAGGTAGGCTTAGTTTCATCACAAGTATCGAAAGTTGGAAAAGGATCAGGGCAGACCATAGGATCATTGATTTCTTTCCAACATGTTTCTATAGGATCCATAGTTGATACTGTAGGAGAATGAAGAGTAACTTTCATGGTTTCTGCGCAAAGTTCGAGTTCATTTGCAACTGCACCATTTGTAATACCACCGACAGCAACAGCTAATGCAATAGCAAAAGGACGAATTTGGCTATCCATCATACCAGCTGCAATAACCCCAAAAAATGTGAGCATTTTAGAGTTACCCGTTTGCACATTATGACAGGCTTTTGATGCAGATTCATCCATACTACAACTCGCAACTGTAACAACAACTGAGCCATTCACATCGTCGTAGAAAATATCTGGCTTAGAGGAGTATCGCTCAATTATTAGTTTTGGTGTGTCTCCAATTTTTACGGGCTTGTGATTTACAATTGGGGTGACCCCAAGAAATTCAATTGGAAGTGAAAGATCCGTATCCAATGGTAACTTGTATTCTATGGATGGGGCATTCTCTTTGGGCAGAAAAGCGCACATCTCAGGGAGCGCATTCGCCCACAATGGGAGAAGGAGCATCAAAGTCGTCTTGAGCATTCTTATTTGAATAATATTGATTTTTTCCAAGATTACCCTTCTCACAATACAGAAAGCTCTTTTAAATGTTAAAAAAATGGCACATAAATCTAAAAAAACAAACACGAAATCATGTATCTAATGTTATTCTTAAAACTTCTTTTTGAATTCAGGCATCTTTAAGCATTTGTAAAATTACTCATTCTGCTGATGAAGTTTGTTCTGTAAAAATGCTGCACAGGCGATTTCTGAAATCAATCATATCCACTAAACAAAGAACAAAAGAATTCATGTACATAATTGTTTTGGTAGGATCCCTCTTGTTATTATTTACGTCAATACTTCGCAACTTTGCTTGGAGTATCTTTCGTTTCATACCAAGGTATCTTTTATAATAACGTTGTCGATCATGGCGACTTAAACATGCTTAAATAGAACAAACAAACTGTGACCAATTGGTATGAAACTTTCACTTTCTCTTTTTCTTCCAATAATATCTACTGTAGCATTTTTTCAATTTCCGAGAGTTCCGAGAGTTCCGACGAAGTTCCGACGTAGTTCGGAGATACCATGATGTCATTGTGTCACATACATTTTCTTCATACGTGTCATATAAATTGTTTGGGTTTTAGTATGCATGTATGGACATAAAGAAAGAAAGTTATCTAATAGAACGAATTGTTAGGAATTAAATTACTAAATTAGTCCGCTATGATTCCAACACTTAGATTTTCATGAATTCTGCATCTGAAGAATTAATCAGATTTACCCTAAATACGTACAAAGACGAAACGATGGGTGAATGATGTTTGTTCTTCACAAAATGAAAAAGAATCCAAAAAATAATTAACAAGCAACTTAATACTTTTATATGTAAATACGTTTCTATACTTGCCTAGCTTTCATTCCTTTTCAGAGGATGCCAAGTTTAAGTATGTAATTTGTACAAAAAAGTATCTTTGCATTTGTCATTTTTTCATTTTTACAGAATTCTCACATTTTCAATAATGAAAAAAGCAACAACTTTTTTTTCGCTATCTGCTCTCGCTTTTTGCAGGGCAGAATGCAGCGCAATGACGGAATACCCAATTGAAATGGCTACAAAGCTTTCTTTCTCTGGGTACGATCCAAAAGTAACGAGGTGAGCTGGATAGAGAAAAAATTAAATAGATCCATTGACACGATAATTTCTTATAATTGTAAGTTGTTTCGTCTGCTAGATTCACAAACACTGGGGTAGGAAATAAAATTGTCTTCAAGAGTTTTGAATTTGAACCAATGATTGAGGTCTTTGATGGTACCATGAGTATCACAGCTGGTGAATCCTGTATTGAAGCCCCTATTGTTGAGACACCTGTTGAAACAGAAACTGCATCTTCTGCAACCAAACTGCTTCAATACGCACCTCTTTTCTTTGGAATGAGGTACGGAGGTGTCACTGGAAGTCTATCTATTGTATTGACGGCCGCTTTTATGGGAAAGACTGTTATGGCTGATACTGTCGTATCTGCGTGTGATCTCGTCCCGATTGAAGTTGAGATCTATGTCGACATTACGGCAAATGAGCTTGTTATGCAAGAAGTCAAATCTGGTGATTACGATGTTTGTCCACCTGAGACATTATACTGGAAACACCACCCAAGTGTTTTTGGAGGTTATGAAGGTTGTGTAGGAGAGAAAGCTCTCTATCCTTGCCCACAAGATTCTCAAGGAGTTTGGGAAGAAGATGGTGCTCTTGCTGCTAAGTATCCCATCAATTGGGACGGCTCTTCGTGTGTAGAAACAGGATATTCCACTGAAAATCGCACTTATTGGATTCTATGGGGAGACCCTCTTGACAAGTATGAACTCAACTCGCGTACCGGTTTCAATCCCGTTGTAACATTCCCTTTCAATCGAGGACCTTACCCTCGCTATGAACGAGGAGTTGATATTCAAGTAGCCCTAGACGATAGTTCCGATGCCCGCGCTATGGCCAAGGATCTCCTTGTATACATTGAAGGCTTTACGGAGAGTGAGCTTGAAGAATTTGAAGTTACCATGACAGAAGGTGCAGAAGCTGGTATGGTGATTCTTTGGGCTGCGAAGGTAAGAACACAAACCGAAATAGCGACATTTTCTCTTCGGAATCTTTTCATCTTATGATTTTTTGTTAATTTTAGGCCCTCGAAATTGCCCAAAGTACTTGTAATCGTGATATTTATGCACTCATGGAGGCCCCTGCATACGGATACAACCCAGGCGATTCTGCCAGTATTGTGAACAAACAGGCATCTTCTTTCTACAATAGTACTGAGTGCTTGTGTTTTGCTGATGATTCTTGTAAGGATCCTACCGTCACTATCTCTAACGTCGGTTGGCTGCCTCTAACACCATTGCCCATAAAGGTTGGAGGAGACGGTCTAACTTATGCTGCCGATTCCGTGGATCCTGCTTCTCCATGGTTCGAAAGTATGGTATTCCCCGAAAATCCTTCTGGAAAAATTAAGACTCCACAGATTCCGGATCCTAATCGCCGAGTTTGTGTAAGTTTCTTTTTCCCAAAAACACATTATTTGAGTATTGAAACTAATGGAGTGCTTGTCTTTTCATTTGCAATTACAGGACGGTGTTTACCTCTGGCCCATGTATTTTGGTATGCGCGATTACAAGATTCCGATCGACGAGCGACCAGATTGCAGTTCTTGGTCCTTTTCTATTACTAAGGCATATTCGGCATCTGTACGTGCTGGTTTCATGATCTATAAGAGCGAGCCCGTATCGAATCACGAAGCTATGGTTACAGCTGTATCAGATTCTTATTCCATGTCAAATGGACTTTACTCTGAATGGAGTTGGTTGGGACAGATGCAACTTTGGGAAATGATAATGTCTCGTGAACTTGATGATCCAACAAGTTGGATCGGAGCCTACAGCGAGATCATGGATGAAAAATGGGAACTCGTTATGGACGGTTTCGCGGATTGCCCAGTTGTAGATGTTTCTAATCCCAAGGCAGGCGCTTATGCATTCTTTGTATATAAGCCTGAATACACTGGCCTTCAAAGCAGTTTCATCAGTTCCTTTTTCAGAGATGTACTGGGAATCCGTACAACAACCTATTACTGGGGATTCAGAGGTGCCAATCCAGCTGACTTTTATGGAGAAGAATATAGCACCTATGATTTCACACGTCTTCAGCTCTATCGTGATGTTTCTGTCTACGAAGAGCTTGGACGACGTGCCAAGATTGTATGTTCAGATCCTGATGCCGTTATTGGTGACTTCCTATCTATCAACCAATGGGTTGCGTCTGAAAGTGCTGAAAGTCGTCGCTTGAAACAAGGTTTTGAAGATATTGAAGATCGCAAGCGTGACTTAAAGGCTCACATCCACGATGTGACGGATCGTCAACTTGATTATCTTGCCAAAGGTCACGAGCATAGTGATAGGATCGATGTAGGTGTTGAATCTTGTGCTCCTTATTACCATACCTCATGCTTGTTCGACAAGGTGGGAAGTCGTTTTGAAGATTTCTAGAAAGATCGGCTCCGTGGACAACTGATTCCTGTCAGGTTTGCACAAAATGTAAAAACTAAACAATTTTGAAGTAAAGAAATACATATTTTCTAAATCTAAATTTATTCTGAAAGATATCTTTTGTATTTGATCAACCACAAAAATATCATATTAAAGTATATAAGCATGAGACTAGGTGAGTTGATTGTATATGCATTGGACAAGATAGTAGTTAAACTTTCATACTATTTTGTGCAACCTGAAATATAAATTCAGTCGCATTAGTAATCTCGAATACTCAAATACATTTTAGAAAAACGACATGAAATCCTCTTCAAACTATGATGAATATCAACTTTCTACACCGAAGAAGTCATGACAAATACAAAAAGAATAGTTTCCAAAGAATCCGACCAATTGAGATAGTTTTTAACCATATTTTCTATCATTATTGTAATGATTCTAATCTCCATTGACCATATTAATATTTGTGATTCAATTTTCTTTAGGTAAATTATATGATGAGCATGAATTTCTATGCCCTGTCCAAATTTAGATACATGATAAAAAAGGATTAAGAGTTACCGGGAGATATTGCTATTGAAAATCAGCATAAACTATTTCATCAAAGAAAGACTCTCAACATTTCACTAGCGCAATAACAAAGACAATTGTAATCCAAGTTGTGTGAGAGGTAAATAATTATTTATGTTTGCATCTCCATGGTATGATTAATATCTAGTCAGCGAAAACAGACAAATCCTCGCATGGTGTAATGAATAATCATTTTTTGCTTTTTATTTTAGGATTTGAATACTTCCACTGCTTGATAAAAGTATTTATACATTCTCCTTTATGTTTCTTTTTTTAGAGCAATTGTCTGTAATTCTGTTTTAAGCCCCTTGGATTCCATAAGGGCAAGTAGGACATTCTAATTCTCTCATAGCTTTCAGCATAAATTCCGTATCACCTCCCAATACTTTTAAGTTGCATTCCTTCTCATCCCATTTTGAAGTTGCTTTATTCTCCTTTTCTAATATCTCCAAGGCTTTTTGGTTGGAAGCAGGAATTTTACATCCCAACATGGCTCTTCGTTTGGCTGCTGCTTTCGATGATGGTGCATTTTCATAAATTGATCCTCCAGAGGAATCACCGTTAGACAAACGATCCATGTTACGAGCATTGGTAGAATATGATTTCTGTTCGGGGATGGAATTGGCAGCATGTGGAGCGGTGCCGATGGTGAAACCTATAGAGGTAGCGATAATGCTAAATTGAAACAGATTTCTTCTCGAGAGTTTAGAATTCTGGATTTCTTGAAATGAACTTAATTTTGTTGTTGTTAATTCACTCTCTGACGGACACATAAATGCATGAATCGATGCCGTATGGAGCCAAAGAAAAGCGATCCATACTTTAAGTGCTTTGAATGGATTCAACATAATGATGAAAGTGTCAAAAACGATAAGATATTCTTCAAACAACTTGAGGCGAAGGTACATCATACAATTAAAAGTCCTGTGTTGCAACATGAACTTACAGACGTCATTGTATCTAAGCTCGACCTAATTTACATAATTTTCTACGCAGGATGAAAATCATTGTGTCAACAATTTTTGAGTTAAATATGCATAATAAAAGCCAATTTTAAGACAAATTTCATAATTGACAACTTCTCTGTTTATTTTTAACAATACTTCTTCTAAAATAAATTTATCTTTGGATGCAAAAAACAATGTCATCATTGTGAAACTTCCAATTATTCATTTACGCGTAATATCCATTGCAAAGGGAAAACATATGGGATAGTCGAATCTTTGGATAATACCACCAAACGAACAGTTTGAAGATTATAAACTCCACTGGATAGAATTTCAACTTGCACAGGAACAGTCAGATCTTCACCTCCCTCAAGTTTCCATTTAAAGCTTTCTGCACCAATGATATTGAATTCAGGTCGACGTTCCAATGAAAATTCAAATTCGACAGGGGTTTTGATGAGGCGATTGCGGACAGTTATTTCTAAATCCGTTCTCTAAAGACATAAAAATTCACATAGTGCACGATAGAGTGAGAAATAGAGAACCTCCTAAAGCAGGAGACATAATATGCATTTGTGCTTACCAACAAACCGCGAGAAAAATCATGCTTCAAGTTCGATTTATGTTTTGAAGTGATTGTAAGAGGACATCCCTTCTTTTTCTTCGTTGGACGAACAACTAGCTGACTTAGATGATGTTGACCGTTTGTCAAAGAAATGTTCTCCCCTGTTCCGATATGAGCACTCCATCCGCATAATAGACTGATCGAAGAAAATTCGTCTCCTACCGGGCACATGCTCGCCAACGAAGTAGGATGAAATGGTTTTGACGGTGTATTTGAATTGGATTCATTTTGATCTTTATCTTCATTTGTATTTTTTTCCATATTGTCTCTTCTAATCGTTTGAATGGAACGAGGTTGATCTTGTTCTTCTCCTTCCAGCTCTCTCCTTCTTCGTTCTTCATCATGCTTTTTTTGAGCAACCTTTTATTACAGTTATAATATGCAAAGTGAACGGGTAATTAAGAACAGAATAAATTTAAGATGAGTATCATAATGAAAAAACACTTCACAATTTTCATTGCCTATGATTGACTTACTCTGAATTTAGTGAAAGCATTTTCTAAGCATAGGAAGTCAAGATTTGTCTTGTCATCATTCTCGGATATATCACTTTCCAGTAAAAACGGAGACTTGGAAGTAAAAAACTTTGTATCCTCCAAAGGTATAATTCGATAGTGCATTGTAAGTCTTTCTTGACAGTCAATACTTACAGCAGAAGACATTTTTGACATTGATTCTGATTCTTCACAAATTTGACCTTCGATTGGGACTGCTCGATAGTATCGACTAGCTATAGCAAGATAATGAAGAAATAATTCTACTCTTGATTGTTGATCACTGCGATAATTTGTCATCTATGGAAGTATTTCATAAACAAATTAGAGAACACTTTAATGCACAATAAAGTTACAAATATTGAATCGTTCTTACCTCTACTGAGAGAATATGCTCATCCTTTTCCCAGTAACTCGGCATTAAGGAGGCCGATAGGTTTAAACTGGGATAAACGGCTATAGAAATGACCTTTTTCACATATCGGAATGGCTTTCTACTCGATTGTTTACCTTCACCCTCCTCGTGTAATTCGTATCGGACCAACATATATAAATCATGTCGTCCTCCTCCAAAAGCACATACATTTATATCGACTTCAGCAGTTTCACCTGGATATATAACATCGTTTTGAACGCTGGATATTTCTGTTTCTATCTTTGATATTGGTAAACTCATGGATGTACCACTTGGGCCGATACAATGACTTCTAGCACTATCCTCATTTAGTTCACCTTCGCCATCCGATGCATCAATACTGGTCCAGGGAACATTTGTTTTCATGACAATATTGGTTGTAGGAGCTGATCCAATGTTTGTCAAACGAACTTTCCATTTGTGTATTTCCCCCTGCAAAACAGATGTCTTAGCTTTTACTATATCAAGTACTAATGTAGGCATATCATGAGATATCTCAGACTTAAGTAATTGTGGTTCTCCCCTCACTACATTTCAACAAAGAAAAGATAGTACAAATTAAGTTAGTCTAACATTTATAAAAAACGATTTAATTCGTTTTTTGTTTCTTACCTCTATTTGATCGGTGCTCTGGAGTGTCCTGTAAGAGTGGCCCCTGAGTTTTGAATTCATGGTAGATCCATAAATCATTAAAAAGTTTCCACCTCATTCCTCGAATCACAAGAGACCCTTCCTTCAGGGGACAAACACCCAATGAAACATGCTTTGTTTCATTAGGATCTAACACAAATGACTGTTTTTCAACCACAAAAGAAGATTCATTTTCTTTTGATTCTGGATGGTCTCCCTTATGCAATACAAAATCTGGAGTCTCGAAGTTACGTAAGCTACTACGGAAATTATATCGTTTTTTCTCCTCCTTATTTTCACCATCAGTATCCGGAGTGTACTCATTGGTACACATGAATCCATTTTCCGAATCTCGAAAAGATGCTACCAGTTGCACATCTGTCAAATAAAGTTGGATATCCATAGGATTTGAAACTTGGGTTTGGACCACAATAGGTTCACTTCGATGACGTTTTGCAGGAAGATTAGTAGGATTTTTGGCGTTCTTTTTCTGAGTACTCTCGATTTTGTACTTTTCTTCATCTATTTCTTCCAATACTTTGGTAATCATTTCATCTCTAGTTACATTTTTGTCTCCAGATGTGGAATTGACGACTCGAAGCTCCGCTTCCAGGTTACAACTCATAATTTGCCATAATGAATCACTTCCGGGAATTACTTTTTCATTATTTTTCTCCTCTCCATCTCCAACTTCAATTCCAGAATGTTGTTTTGATTCCATCTGATGTTCTAATAGAACTCTTATATTTTCATCCATAACACGTGGTAATTCCATACCTGGGATCTCACGAAGAGGAGAAGGATGCTTACGAGAAGAGGGATCCTCCCCCTCGATAACATGAGTCATTCTCGACCTCATGGTTTCAGCCGCCTTAAATGCCTCATCTGGATTTTGTCGAAAGATATCCAACAAATTCTGTAAAAACTTTTGATGGTTCCGTCCAATACCTTCATATCCTACCAACTTGCAATAAAACATCATAGCCACTTCATATCGTTTCAAATGATACAACTGTTGTGATAAAGCACTTTCCAAATGTATCGAAAGCGGCATCCAACGACTGTCATTATACATCTTATGCGATAGCGAAAAACATCGCATAGAGTGTTGTTCCACCTTGGCAGTTCGAAACATATGGCCAGCCATAAGCATGTGAAAGGCGTATTTTTTATGCATATTGGCAGCTTTGTAATGACGTGCCGATTGTTCCAGTAAGATGGCTGCACAAAGAGGAGTTTCATGCGAAGATGCTGATGTTAATAAGTCAGCAGTTTCCATGTGCCTATTTTGATGAAGAGGTTTAATACTGCAAATGACAAGGCAAAGCCGTGTCGCCAACTTATTACAAAATCCTTGTTTGCTCTGTGTAGCTAAGGAAGTCATACTAGGAGAACTTTGAGAATGGGATTGCGAATGCAAAAATCTTTCTTCTTCCGCTCCACGGGTGTAACTGTATAATGCGGTTTCAACTGCAGAATGCAAATCACGATGGTTGTTTCGTGTTCCGAGAGGATCGAAGGAATACAAACATAAGGCCATCATCTCGTAAACACTGGCATAATGAACCGTGGCACGATCGGATTTGTAATCATCCTTGGCAAGACGATAAATGGAAAGAGCCGATTCATAATCCCGCATTAAGAACAAACTATCCGCCAGCAATCGAATTTGGGATTCAATTTGATCATAGGTATATTTAATATTCCCAGTCCCTACCATGGCGTTATTTGGTTGATTTGTGGACGATTTTGACATACCATGAAAAGAAGAACTGAAATTATCAAAGGTATTTCCTGTATTGGATCCATCTTTCGGTTTTCTCCAAAAGCTTTTAAAGACGTTTTTCACTCCTCGCTTAGCATTGTTCACGGCCACATTCAGATTAAAAATTCGTCGTTCCATAGCAGGAATAATACAATCTGATACCAAGGTAGCAATAAATCGTTGTATATTCGCTATGTCATTATCGGAGAGGGATTGTCCACATGGCAAATCTTTATTTAAAATACCATTCCGATGAGGGAAGATATGTTCTTTGGGTTGGAATAAAGCATCAAGAACAGGATTCTGAATAAGTGTGGAAGAGCTTGGATAGGCTGTGACGTCTACACTAAGACTATTCATTCGTAAAACAGCACAGATCTGATTCGGAAAGGCTTGACGCATTTGAATCAATGCTACACCTTCGTCAAAATCACTAGGTCCACTAGTATTATCATGAATTAACAAATAAAAAAAGCGCATAGAATGTGGATCATAATGTCCTGAATGATGAGGACGAGGAAGATGATGCACAGAACGTAATTCCTTCAAACACTCCAAATAGAATTCATCGTTTGTGGAAGCCACCAATAAGGCAACGACAGGGCAGGAATGCAAATCTTGTTGTAGATTATCAGTGCACATATCTAAAATAGAACGTACAGAACGTAACCATGGTTGAGATGGTGTCGATGGTTCCACATGATAATATGTACCAGTTTCCTTTTCCAATTCTTTTTTTTCTTCTTCCCCCAAGAAACCATCCTCCGATTTCTCTGGGGGGTCCTTCAAAAAAACATCTTTGAGCATCCCTTCTAATGTTTCGACGGATGCAACACCGGTTGTTTCTGGATATTTTTCAGCACAAACACGTGTCAATTCCATATCGGTAGCATTCGGATCAGTCAAGTTTAACAAATCCGAATCTAAAAAACGCAATTGAATCTGATTCCAATGCATGACAATGCTTTTTCCGATACTACGAAAGGGGGGTAAACGAGGAGCGATGTGATTGGAGGGAAGATTGTTGGGTGGAGCGATAGTATGAGAAAGGGATTGAAATAGGGAAGCTAATGTAAGATTATTTTTTTGTGCAAGGGCTTTGGAGGTGGCTGTGGGGACGAGCAAAACGGGCAGAGAAGATTGACGTGGGGCTAAGTGGGAAAGTGGTGGTAGATTAGTTTTTGTTTTGGATGGAGTTGGTTTGGGTGGTTCGAAGTAGTTGGATGGATGAGGTGTTCCTGCTCCAATAACTACAGGTTTCGGTTTCGGTTGGGGGTTTGGTTTGGGTGGTATGGTGGCGACAGTAGGAATTGGTGCGGCAGCATTATTATTAGTAATGTTAGAACTGGGTTGCAGCGGAGGCACACTTACAACAGTGGCCGTGGCTTTGCGCACAGGTAGTGGAGGTGGTGGTGGGGGGATGTCTACTGATGCTAATACAGGCGAGGACACAGACGAATGTTTTTTCTTACTCGAATTTCGAAATTTAGAATCGAAATCGTCTAGATTGAGTTCTTGAGGAGGTGGTGGTAAAGATACAGGTTTCTTCTTTTTGGGTGTTGATTTATTATCAGAATTTGTTTGAGTATTATTTTTTGAAGATATTACTGGCAATGGAGGTGGAGGTGGTGGAATATCATTCAAGTCTATCTTTCTAGAAAGATTTCCTTGTTGTGTTGATTCAGGTGATGGAATGGATGCGTTTGGGTTCTCCATGTTGGTATTCTTTCACAGCAGAGTCAATTTAAAAAAATTAATTCTATTCAAATTGAAACTAGACTATCAAGGCGTATCCCTATCCTATGAATCTTCTCAATGAAGAGTGAATACAAGAATTATCTTCCTCGAGACTTTTACAGCTGTATTCCAAAACAATTTGTGGCTTGCACACTTGAGAAAGGAAGAGTCGAGGACGCTTATCGGACTGAGTGACGACAAAAAAGACTTCGTACAATCGTGAATCTTTTACATACCCAGCAACTCTGAATAAAGACTCTTTTCAAATTTTAGATGGATGGATTGTGTACTTTTTCTACAGATAAATCCCATTCATTACATACACACAACTATATTTTCATTTCTATAAACTTTCTATATAAACATATGTATCATTAATTGATTTTTGAATTACTTAAATGTATTCGAAAGAATTAAATAGATTTGCTTATTAAATAAAATTATCAAGTTGCATAAAACACCTATTCAAGATGTTGTGACCAGAAATATATAAAGGGGTGATGAGTTTTTAATTAGATATAGTACACTCATATTCGTGATAGAAGGATGTCCTTTTGAGATTAGAGTCCCTATATATGTAAAATCCATGCTACATATCATGTAAATGAAATGGAAGGGTCTTCTTACATCTCCACATCCTGCTGATGGACTTTATTTTTTATCTTTATTTTGATTCGTGCATGCGCCTACTGTCATTTTGTCTTTTCCTTTCCACATTCCAAGAGCATATTTAATACAAACACCAATGAGATCAATACTATGAAGCTAGCAGTTTTCATATAGAGATCTTGTGGGATGCTTCATACTGCTGTATCTGTTTTTGAAAGCAAAATGCGAAACGGTGAGAGAATGAAGCCGAAGAGTTTATGTCAGATTAAACAAGAATGAAAGTATTTTTATATATAGTCCAAATGTAACAAATGTTCTAGGTATCAATAAAAAACACTGTTTCTTCACTGGGCTTCCGTTTTAACTTATTTTCTATTGGATGTACTGTGAATAAGTCCACTATAAGCCATCAGCAGGTTTACGCCATACTCCCTATTTTATTTTGTTGTTTTGTTTTTTTGTTGTTTGAAACTTTCTTCACGTCGTGAAAAACAATTTTATTGTTTCATTCTGCTTAAAGACTCTCTTTGATTAAAATATTTTGTTGAACCAAAACAATAAAAAATCTGTGCCGCTCCTGATGAAATGTTTATATTTATTAGGTTCTAGAATGAAATAACCTAACATTGGGTCATCTCACAAAACATACGCAACCACATTAAAAATAAATTTTAGTTCAAATTCGATTCACGTAAGCCCTAGTACTCAGAATATAGATCTAATCACGATTTCGTAATCAATTTGGCGCATGCTGGGAAGGCTGTTTTGTAAAGAAGTATTTTGTCGATGATGGATGAACAAAACCACACGCAACAGCTTCAATAGACGTAATTGCGGTCTTCGCAATGAGGCCTTGTTTTTTTTTGGCTACAAGACTAAACGAAGCAAAAATATTATATTAAGAAGCAATTCTTTGAGAAATGACGTATGATCTGTATTCAGAAAGCAGGATGATCGAAGAAAATGCGCAGAGACTCCTTCCTCTTTCGTTCTTTTGCATATTTTTTTCACTCTCTCGAATTACCAAGGTTGTTCTAACCTAATTGGATTAAATTTTTGTTTTTAAGAAGGATCCGAATTCTTTGATGAAAAATTGATTCAACTGCATCACCAATTATGTTCATGCATCCGAGATGTTGCAAAAATAGGCCTTTTTAAAAAAGTCTCTCTTAAAAATAGTCTCGACCTTAAGCAAAAATGATGTCGAAACTCAGGTTTGGCACAAATATATTTTCATCCAAATTGATTTAGTTGTTAAGCAAAGAAAACAGAAATTGCTCTTTCTTTCAAATAAAAGTACATACTTCATAGCAGGCACTCAATATGTTGGACAACAAGAAATTTCGGCTTGATATCATATAAAGCCGTAATGTTTTTATTTTACCTATTCTTCAATTTAAAGCGAATGACGCACAAGTTGAAAATGAGAATGAATGAGAACAGACAGAAAT
>Ga0209092_10001752_pt1 | contig 20657 bp, 15 predicted proteins | sample FraStrMetagenome_FD_187446 | JGI IMG/M metagenome (GOLD analysis project Ga0209092, IMG submission 187446) | Marine eukaryotic phytoplankton communities from Arctic Ocean - Fram Strait ARC3M Metagenome (SPAdes) (version 2) | ecosystem: Environmental > Aquatic > Marine > Oceanic | place: Fram... | reverse complement strand
ACCCCCATAGTAACGAGGAATACTTGTTATTCCTTATGAGATTCCAATATTGACTGTCATTCCATGACGTCAGTTATTTTACACTTGTATGTCTTTACATTTTAACACATACTAACTAGATATTTGTTCCTATATTACAGCTTTCTTTATCTGTTAAGTTCTCCCTCAAACGATACTTTTACTACATTAAACCACACCTAACGGTATTAAAGTACAGGGGGGGCGACCATATATTTCGATAGTTTTAACTAGTGAAACTCTGGGCCCTAGCGCAGTCTACTGCCGGAGGAAACACTGTAAACGATTTCAGCCACAAACAAACAAACAAACAAACAAACATAGAATACATTGAAATGACGTGAAAGTAGCGCAAGGTAAATCATCCTCTTCCTATAAATAAAATGAGTACATTACGATTCGAAAAAAGTATTGATGCAAATGAAGTATATACCGTGGTGGTACTTTTTTAACAGCGGAATAATTCAAGTATTTATGAATTATATTTAGCTAAAGAAAATCGATGTACGACAACAAAGACGGCACGTGCAATTCACAAGGCAAAAGAAGTTCTGTCCAAAATCAGCATATAGAGAAGTATAATTTTTATTCTGGCATCGATAAGATACAAATAAATTTCTTCGCGGACACGTGAGGCCAATGTTCGTTTTTGAGGATAGCAACATCGATCATGATATCGGAGTGTAATTCGTCTTGACATCCGCTTTCATTGAGAGATAGGTTGTGTATGCAAGAAAAGGATCCAATAGAATCAAGGTTCCAGCCAATTGGATGGGCACACCGTACATGCAGTATAGTGCAAGCATGCAAGGAACCACAAAGCAAATCCTTGGCAAAATAGTAAGAATGATCCAGTACAGGTTGTTTGTCCTTGCCTGCATCGCACAGTACCATCCTACAATGAACAGGATTAAACCAGCTAAGCGTAGATAAGGTAATTCTTTCGTTGCGAAAGGTTCTGGAATGAACATGATCTTGGCGAAGATTGCATTGGGAAATAAGAACATGATGATTCCCATGGACGCGTAAATGACTCCTTGCACTATTAGGTACTTGCTGGTGCGGCTAATGGAGGAAAACTGAGGCAAAAGGGATTTTCCGTACAAAGCTTCTTTTAGAACATCCTGTAGAGAAATATCAAGAGACAACGTATTATGCTGAATAAAACTTGAAGCTGCAAGAGATTCAAAAAATTTTGGAGCGTCTGACTTGAGAGAAGAAGGGTCTACGCCTGCACGGATCAAGGAGAGTTTTTGGTATGGAACAGTCAATGCAGTCCCCCAAAGCACCACAAGGAACCAAATATGCAGAAATACATGTTGGTCATTCCATTCTGGATTGGCGTTGTCAGCAATCTGCTGTTCATAGGAATTCATTGAGGGTGATCCCTTGAAGCCAAAAATAGGACCAGCACCAAACATGAAACCGAAGTATAAAACGAACCCTATTTTGACAAGAAGCGGAAAATCAGTCATTTTGTGCGTAAAATAGAAAAAAGAAATCGCCAAAACAAATTCCACAGGCAAAATCCATACATTCATATTCCATGCTTCTTTGACGGGTTCACTCAGTCCAGACCAGTGTTCCCAGAGGTAATTTGGTACCCAAATCAGGTGGGCAAATGGAATAAAAAAGTCAGGAATAGGGAGATTTCTCGTAAGAGGATATGCTTGGAGCATATGAAACGGCCACCAAAACCACACGTCACGAACAACCATTTTAGAAAAATATTCAATTCTTTTTGTTTATTATCTTCCCACAAAACTGATTGTTGATCAATAAGTCAATAAGGTATTTCAACACAACAATCGATCAACGAAACTAACGTATAGTAGATGCTGGTATGGTTCACGAAGCGGATATCTTTTGTTGAAGGTGTCACATAAAATCTTTTTCCAGTACCGTAGTCAAGTTGATTGATTGATGACGGAGATAATAGATTTCTTGATGCTGTCTTGCAATATTCTTTTTCCAGTACCATAATTTGTTGCAATGTTCTATTAACCCCTCTATATCGTGACTCGACAATGGATGCGCCTTTCTATTTATTTAACGAAATGGATATTTTGAATCTAGAGAAGCAATCTCTACATAAAAAAATATTGAACATACCAAAGCCACAGAGTTGATTGGTCTTCATAAGGTTTGATTTCTTGGTGACGATAAATAAGGTTGGTTGGTGGTATGCTTTTTATCTTTATCTTGTGGTGACAGCAACGCGCTGAAGATAAATAATGGTATTATACGGTACGGTTCAGTATCGCAATATGACAAACATCTTCAACAAAATATCTTACATATGTACGTGTGTCTTTTGACACCATTTAGATATTATTGATGACACAACTGTATGAGAACTCCATCATCATCTCCAGAGAGACAATAATGAGGATTACGAAACAAATGATAAGTTGAGCCTTTAATTAGAAGGAAGTCCGTATAAAGTAAAATTACTTTATGCGAGCATATTATTAAAATTTTAGGTACACTCGACTATTGACATCCTCAAACAAAAGTCGTTCTTGTCCTTGTCAAGCTTAAGATTCGATTCTTTTGTCGTCATAATTACCAAATTTCTCAAGTCTCTCCCTGCAGCTTCAATAATCAATACAAGCAAAACCTCGTGCATGATGACAGAGAAAATGAATGACGTTCTTACCAAAATCGTAATTGCTTTTCTAGCTCTTTTATGTATTTGGAATGCTACAAAGATGCCCTATTACCTCAGCTTCGGCAATGACGGAGATACTTATTACAACTCTCACGGTATTGAGCTCTCAATCAATCTTGGGCACTGGGTACATGGGTACCGTAGTTTCAAAATGAGGTGTCCTCCTATCAATTATATTTTGGTCCACATGTCGATGGGAATTACATTGCTCGTGATGATGATTTTGACCTTGATCAAGAAGTCGTGGAGGCGGAAATATTGTAAGCCATTTTTCTGTTTCGCGATCGTTGAAGGTTTTCATGCTATCCCTGCATCGTTAATCAGTGTAGGCTTTGTGACTTTGTTCATGACAGCTTGTATACTCTTAATTGGTTCTGGCATCTATGGTTTGTACACAATTCACAAGTACCCTGAGGCTTCTGAAGAAACTGATAAGACCCTTTTTATCCTGTACGTCATCGTTACTATTGTTAATTTTGGTGCTGGCGTCTTGGAGGGACCAAATATCATGAAAGCCTTCACCTACAAGGATGAACATGGAGTATACTTGAATTACGGTGAGGAACCATACCCCATCGTTGGCCACACCGTTTATGACAAGCTTCCTGAAAAGGTTGGATTGGTCGTATTTTTGGCCATCACGATTTGTACATGGTTTATTTGGCCACTTTACCTTGTGAACTTGGTTGATGAAAAAAAGGACAAGGAAAATGATGCACATGCAGTAGGAGAGAAGACTCGTTTAATTATTTAGGGTCCAGAATATTTTTATCATTATGTTCCCTAAGTTATTTTTAAATACTTTCAATGTTTTCATTTCAAGGTTACTAAAGTAAAATTTTGATGCATTCATTCGTTATTTGAAAATTTATCTCATAAGATGCAAATTAAACGTGAAAAATAGTAAAAGGGATTTTTAAAGTACAGCGATTATTATAGGTATGGTTCAGAACATCGCGAAGATCATGGATCCGCCATAGCTCCTAGGACCCGATGTACCGTTAAATATATATCATACGAAACTACACTAAACAAACACAGCATAAATACTCGTGACTTGACAATAAACTTTTTGGACAGACACACATCATATATGCATGAAGTCACCTCATCTCTATTTTAGCTCATAATTACTTAGGTTTAAGTAAACTTCTATCAAATAAAATATTTTGTAAGTTCTTTTTATAGGCTATTTCGTAAGACTAATTTATTCGTATTGATCTAAATAAATATTTCAATTCTCGTATTCGTATCAACGAAAATAGTCCTTATTCGTACTAAATGAAAGTATCCTCTTAAGATAAGTGGTGTAAAGGTTGTACAAACATCATGTGCAAAATCAATTTCTTTCTATAATAAATAATGACACGCTCTTGTTATATATAAATGTTGAGGCATATCCTCAAGGACCTGTATTGAATACTATTTACGCATGTATATTTGTTTTGGTATGAATTGATTTTACAAAGGTATTTTAGACATCACACTGAGACGGAGCTCTTCAACACCCGAGTATCTTAGATGAATTGTACGTTGAACTTGTTCCTCTGTACACACAAGGACTAGCTAACATACTAATGCAAGCCTGAAATGAAACTGAACATGTGAAATTAAAATCAAAGGTACGTACAAATCTTTACGCATGTATGTATATTATTGTCATATTAGCCTTTCAAAACTTCATAAGATACTAGAGGTTGGTTGGTTGGATGTTACTAATCTATATTCTACGTGTCGAATTCGTGAATGCGCTATGTACATATTGTAAAGGTTATCTGTTCCAGCATGTAGTATATATTATGAGATGATTGGCTTATTATAGTATTCAGAAAATCATGTCAAGGAAAGAAGAAGGAAATTACTATTTATTTATTGAAGTGGTGTCAAAGAAAAAGATATTTTCAAAGTGCCAGCCATAACTTTTTCAAATTTGCACAGAAAGGATGCGTTTTCATCACATAAATTAATTTTTTTATAAAAATCAATCGTAAAGATGCTTATGAAAGTGAGACCAGGAAATGACAAGAGCGTCAATCACGATGGATTCTCTCTCCTTGTAGAGTCAGAAAGTTGGAGGTTTTACGCCTATTTATTTTTTTGGGGCATGTGTGCATTTGCAATTTTTCTAGCAAGAGTTCTTGTTAAACCTATTTTGTTAGATGGCCCAGCTGATGGAAGTACGTGCCCCCCTTACAGCAGAGTAAGTTACTTATTCATCGCGAATGATTTTGAATTTCTCCATAGAAACGCATTTATGACTAACAAAAACATATTTTCATCATTCTTCCAATGACACAAATAGGATGATCCTACATTGGGCCCTTATCCTGGCGTTTCTCCAGGAAAAGGTTTCAATATCGACACCCAAAGTCATCTTATGGAGTTATTTGGTTACAACAATATTTGCGTACACTGGGATTATAGTCCCTCCAGGGAGCTGACAGCGATGGTTTATCCATTGTTTGAATATTCCCTGATCGTTTACCTAGTCCTTGACTTTGTAGTGACGAAGCTTGCGTATCAAAGAGGTGAGCTTAGCGATTGGTTTTATAAAGTCAGCAAGTTCATGTTGGGCATTAACATTCTTCTCTGCTCCCAGTTCCGCATGATCTTCGTGTGCTTGGCATACATGAATGTAAAGCATCACACTGCAGGATTCCTCGGTCTACAAGTCGCTCTTATGTTCGTAGCTTTGAGTAACACTTATTACATCATTGATTCTAAAGTTGCGTACAAAGCTTTAGGAGGTCTAAAGAATACTAGGATGCTAGCAATCGCATACCTCATTGGAGACATTTTCATTTCTTTTTTCAAGATCAAATCTAGTATTTATGCAGTCCAAGTTGGAAAGGGGGCTGCTTGGACCCTAGCGCCTAGTGGTATTGCCGGGAAAAATGTTGGAGAAGTCCTTGATCTAGTCTGGATGGTTTTCAATGCTGTTATTCCTCTCGCTATTTCCTACTTCCGTAAAACACATGATGAGTCCGTTACGATCACATTCACTCAAGAAAAACCGACCTACATTGAAAGCGGTGACGAACCAACCGAGGAAACCCCACTTCGTCTATAAAAAATGAATCAATATCTAGGATGAGGAATGAATGCTTGATTTTTTATCTAGCACAGCGCAATGTCAAGTAAATTAGGCGACTTAAAAAATTTGTAACGTATTTGAAGTATAATGAAATTTACTTACGGTACATACGCTTGTTATTATATTACTATTTTAAATTCTGCTCTGCTGGATTTTAATTAAGTTTGTAATGCCGATACATCACATATCAATCTCTCCTCCCCTACTTGCCTTCATTTATTATTCGAATTAGGTATGTGAGTGTTTGTGCTATAGTGCGTTGCGTGTGATATGTTAGACGGCGTGTCGAATGGTCAAACTTCAACTTTATGTTTGAATTGAAAAATATGTTTTGAATGGAACTGTTGTCCACATTAATACGGAGAGTCTGATTCAATGAAGGTTGTTGTGTATGATATTAATTTATGCTGCCTTAGATGCCTTAGCGCTGATCCGGGCCACAAATTTTCACTGTTGCTATTGTAATTGATTCAATGAGGGTACTAGTTACGAATTCCGGAATAAAACCGTACATTATTGCTTCATAACCCTTTTTTAAAGTTGGTATCTACAATTGCAATGGGCTGCAAACATATACTTATGTAGCATCATTCAAGTTTATATTGAATTCCTTATTTTTCTGAGACGTCTTACATACATGAACCTCATTTTGACAATAAAACTACAACATCTTACCCTCGAACAGTTTAAATGAAAGGAAGAACATTTAGGCTGGCCTTTTGAAGCTAACAATTAGAATAGAGCGTGGAAATGAAAGTCGAACGCTTTGTTTATAAAACTGTTCTTGAATTAATAAGATCGGCAAAGATTAAGAATCTAGCATTTACATACCATGAGAAACAATTTCAGTCCCGAATTTATAGATTAAGAAGAAAAAGTGTTGAATAAAATATTGAAACTTATCGAGAATCTAACGAAGTAAGTATTAAATAGATTCTTTTAGCTTGATTCGAACTTATTGATTTTAGTCAGTAATTAACGAATAGAAAGATCATTGTTCCGATGATTCCACATGATATAAGAGTATAAGAGTGAAGAATAACCAAACAATCACACAAACAACAGTTATCTTTTATGTTGATGTTGGTGGAATGTAAACCTCTTTCTCGCGTTTGGAATTGCCACTCTGAGCTTCTCTTTCCCATGATAAAACTGGAGTTAACCAGTGCCCTATGTAGTTAATGAATGAAGAAATATTAGAATTTTACGCTTGATCACACATGAAGTAAACATGACTAGCTTGAACTCACCTTCGATATCTCTTTGCCGTCTTTTCTTGCTTATTTTGTTCTTTAAATTGGTTATATTTTTCAGTTGCTTATCGCCTGTTCTAAGATCATGTGGATGACGAACGACGAATCCAATGCTGTATAGGGCTACCAAACCTAAGAAAGATACGAAAAGGCCAGGAATAAAACGCTTATATATGTTGTCGTCGTTATCATCCAATCCATCCGAGTAATAGAACAAATATGTAGCAATGACTGGCATTGTTCCACCGAAGACTGTAGAGGCTACATTGTGTCCAACAGCTACACCTGTAAATGAAAGGCTAGGATCGGACATCCACAATTCAACCTCCCAAGCAGCTATTCCTCCATGAACTAAGGACAAGCATGCAGAATATTGAACTTGTGCTATAAAAATACCTAACTTACTTTCACATTCAAACATGCCAAACATAACTGGTGCTGCCGCTATAATTGCAGTGATTCCGATCTTGATTAGATCTGATCGATGTAGAAATTTATCAGATAATTTTCCTCCAAAAATGACAAGAGGTATATGAACGGATACAACACAAAAATTCATGAAATCAGCTTCTTTTTGCTCCATGATTCCTCTCAAGTCAGAGAGATAAATGGGCGTCCAGAGCATGAGAGTATAGAAAGAAGATGTCATTGCGCTTAAAACTAGAACCATTCCTAACAATTGACGTCGATAAAAAGGAGACGAAAATAAATCCACTACTGCAGGGGTTTGATCTTTTGCTTCTGCTTCTCTTACAATTTTTTCCATATCTTTTTGCTCCTTACGTTCAGACCAAAATTTCGATTCTTCGGTTTTTTTTACAATTCGATAGAGGATAGGTGCAAGAACAAGGGAGAACCAAAAAGGGAGTCTCCATGCCCATGCATCAACTTGTTCTTCTGTGCAAACATTTCGCACAATAGTTGTTACTAGGGATGCCAATAGAAACCCTCCAACCTAACAAAGGAAGAAAATCATGACATGAGATTTTGGTCAATCAATGTCAACAATGTTTTGTATCCAAGGATTGGAGCAAATTCTTACCGAGCTCGAGTCGCAAACGCTTCCTCGAAAGCCTCTATTTTTCACCGTGCTTTGCTCAATACTAACTACATAACTTCCAGCAAGCTGACCTCCTACACTTAGGCCCTGCACCATTCTGAGAATAACAAGTATGATGGGTGCTGCGATTCCAATCTGGTTATATGTTGGCAGCATCCCCATAAGCACAGAAGGTACTGTTATTAATACGATTGACATGACGAGGGCATACTTCCGACCCCATAGTCGATCTCCAATTTCACCAAATAAAATTGCTCCAATAGGTCTTTGATCAAATATTGATTTTTTGAGAAAGTCGAAATGGAATAAAATAAAAATATCATAAGTATTCTTACCTCATTATAAAAGCTGCTAAAAATACACCAAAGGACCCAATCAACTGCATTTTTTTATCTGACTCTGGGAAGAAGCACGCTCCTATCTCGGATGAAAGCAAACCGTAAACAGCGAAATCGTACCTAGTGCAATATGATGGATTAGATAAGCGAAGTTGTGCATTGCATCTGAAGAGATCCAATCAATGATTGCATGGTAACTCACCATTCATAAATATTTCCGGCAACTCCGCTAAGTAAACCCCATATGTTATCATCACCATGTTGATTTTCGCCCTGTGAATAAAACGACTCTTCTTCCATATCGATTAGATCCATATTATCATCCGAAGCATTGGAGGCTTCCATAGCAAAGGAATTCGCTTTTTCAGTCGCTGGGAACGGATGGTTACTACTCTCTACATTTTCATGTAGCGCAGTTGCTGTATTCACATCGATATGTTGGGTTTGTGTAGCATCATTGTTATCTTCTTCCGTGTTTCTTGTTGGAAACTCGTCCTGGTTCATTTTATAATATATTTGTCAAATTCTATCTTGATTGGAGAGATATTTCGATGTGGAACTAATTCAACTTGAGTAATGAATGTTGGATGATGAATGTTGAATACATTCAATTCGTCAAGCTAAGGTACTATATATATTTCAAAGTAATCAAGTTGATGGAAGGAGGAGAGCTATATTATACTAATTTTATATATTTTCTTGTGAAAGGATGAAACACCCGATTTTCGTTTTAGATCACTAATATTCGGATGCACATATAGAATGTATAAGTACATCTTATTTATGGTTTGTCGCCAAAAGTAGATTTGATTGTACCAAAGAATTAAAGAAGCTTTTTCATGGAAATGTGGCAGTTATTCTTCTTAAATATAATACGAATAGTATGTATTTTCAAATTGTGATACGGATAGATTTAATTAGGATATACCATGTGTGTAGGACTGTGAAGTATGTAAATCAAAACCTAACAAATGAATTGAAAGCCGCAAATGACCAATAAGAATTCACATTCTTGAAAGGAGGATAATCAATGTCAATGGAATTGAGGTAGAATTAAATATGATTTTAACATTGGATAACGTCATATGAATATAAGGCATGACAACAACAATCATAATTTCAATTCAAGCTAGGTTCATGTTGAAAAAGGAAAGGATGAACATCTGATGGTGGATTATTCAAATGAAAATTCATATTCATATTCATATTCTTTGCTATAAAATATATAAAACAACCACAAGAAGACTCTGGAAAACAATATTTATTGTAAGAGACAGTGTGAAACATCTAAATATAGACGACTTCGTTGTAATTATTTTCCAACTTTATGCCTAAATAAACAACATCACTAAGCTAGTCAATCGTATGAAAGCATTTTTTGATAGTTCTATACATACGTATAATTTTATACTTTGTATCCGAGATTTATTTCGAGAGAGAGTCGTGCGTCCTTATTGCATTGGCCTTCATTAACAAATTTTCAATTTTCAGTACTATAGCAATACGTTGTCATACATTTCAATTTGAAACTTGCTGCCAAAAAGCCTCAAAGCGGAGCATCAGTTGTGCATAAGAGTATAAAGAATAGAAATGAGTCATACCTTTAGCAACAGAAACCATGAACAACTCTCTAATTCGAATTCATCTCCATCTGCAGCAGCATTCGCATTTCATACTTCTCCGGAACCGCCACCAATGAAAAAGCCACGTGGTGTCCCTGGAAATCATGTGAAAGTTTCGTCTTCCATGAATAGCGCTACTGGATACCCCAGATTAAACGTTCCTAATAACCGCTTGAATATGAGCAGTAGTCGAACTGGTATGAATTTTCAGCGGCCATATCAAACTCAAATGCAAACGAGGCAAAATGGTGTTGGTGGCAATGGTAGAACAACACCTGCCAATTCTGTGGTTGACAAAGCTATATCAACTCGTCGCGCAGAACTTCAAAGACTCAAAGAACGCCTTCGTCCCACTTCCGCTACTTCCACTTTCAGCGCTAAAAGCAATCACAATAGTCGTTTGGTAGCCTTGGCGAAAACTCATCTTAGTGAGCCTTTGGTCGCAGCTACACGCAGCGTTGCTGGCACTAAAATGTCTGCAAAAAACAAATCTGTTCAAATTCCTACAGAAAGTCAGCCACCATTTAAATCTGGAGGCACAAGCACAAGCGTACGTATAGAGCCAAAAAAGGCAAATGAGAATCAACAAATTATCCAACAAAAACAAGAAACAAATCAATTCTATATCAATGAAGAATTTGAAGATCCAGATTATAGTATGTTAGTTACACCTAGACCCATTCATCTTCATGGCAACTCTAATTCTCCATCCATTCCACCTATCAAGAGCACAATATTACATCCTAGAAAGCTTAATTTATCCTCTTCCACAAAGCCTAAACCACCTCCTGACAAAACAACTGAAGTTCCCCCACTTACAGACGAACAAGACCACGAACAAAATGATAAAACTAAAGACTTTGATGACAACAAACCTTTATCCACAACCTCCTCCCAAGATACAAAAGAAACTTCTCATAAACAGAATCCTTCACCTTCTTCTGCTCCTATTCCACCACCTCCTACCAACATCGCACCAACAATCATTTCCACGACAAACATGAATCATTCGGATATCAGTGTGCTCAATATATCCCCCTCATCCTTGAAAGATCCTGCCAAAGCCAAAGCCGAAAAATCTTTGCAAGATGGGACTCCCATTGACACCAAGCGTGGTTTACTGTATGCCTTGGGAAAATATGCATCAGACAATCAATCCATCAATAGCATTAGCACTCGCAATCATCAAATTACAAACTTTTCTGCCATGTCAGATATGGACGTGTTAGAAACCCGCTCTGTTTCTACCAGAGGGAGTACCTCTAGTCAAAACACACGTCGATTAGTGTTGCAGTTACGAGAAGCAAATGAGGAAAAATCAGCTGCATTGAGAGATGTTGCAAGGTTAGAATCTGAATTGGAAAATCGGATTCGGAAAGAATCATCACCAATGCCCGCTGGACCAAGTACGGACAGAAAACATATGAATGATCAGAAATCTAGTGCTCGAAGTGGTGCTCTGGCCATGTTAATTTGTATAATCGAAAGACGTGTCGAGAAAGGCAATATTAGATATGCATGGAAGAAATGGAAAGGGGATATATTTCAAGACCAAGAGGAACAACAAATGTCACCATCCCGAACAAGAGAGGACTCATTTGATCCAATTCCATACACTGCCTCGCCGACTGTTTACTCGAGCGGTGGTGTCAAGACACCCTTAAACACTAATAGACTGCAATCAGTTCCAAAAAGCACCAATCTCACAAATATTCACGAGCATAATGTTGCTTCTGTTATCACCACTCCAATGAGTACGAGTAGTTCACGTCGATATAGACACATTTTAAGGTCTCCTCTTCCCAGTCGACCTACCAATATTGCATCCATTCCAAAAGGCTTTCTAGATCAAGCTTATGAATCTGTACCAAAGGAATTTTCTTCTTCCATGGGACAATATATTATTCGAACTCCAGAGGTACCGCTATCGTCATCCCTTTTGAGCCCTTCTTCATCGTACTTGTCAAAGGATATATATTCAGTCATGCCTCAAGACGTCTACGATGAAGTGATTGATCCTGGTATACCTGAAACTCTTGAAATTAGGGCCAATATTTCAGTTGATGAATCGGTATTGATTGTTTATGGTGAAATGAGTATACGGCATATTAAAAAGGATGGCAAAATTATCCGAGAAGTAGAAAATGTTGATGATTTTGGATTATTGGGGTATGTTCCATACATTGATTGTGATGGTATCGAAAATGAATATAGTTTGGGTAAGTCTACGAACTTTGATGTTTTTGTATTTCAAATCGATTTGTAGAAGCTTACAAAAGATTTGTTACGCTTGCGTTCTATACATCAGATGAAATCTATGAGGAAGCCATTGCATCAAGGATCTCTTATTGTGATTCTTTACTTTCAGCAGCACTCGTTCTTCAAAAAGTAGTACACTCGCCAAGCTTCAATACAGTCAATACTCCTCCTTCTAGTTCTACTCCTACGGTCTCCCCAAAAGAAAGTGAAAATAAACCAACTATAAAATTAGCACCTCCTACATTCCATTCAATGAGTCAATCACTAAATGGAAATAACAATGGAACAATGCCGAATTTCGGAGGTTCCACATTACCTCCAAAAATTAACTTATCGCATGAAGCAAATATAAAAGCTGGAATACCCCCAATGAATAAACGACCTCCGCAACTTTCGCAATACAATACAATAGACCAAAACTCGAATGGATCTACAAGCCTCATGAATGAAAAAGGTAGTAGGATGAAAGAACATGCTTCGTCCGGAGTTAAAAGCATTTCACAACCTCGTATTCCTCCAAAACAAGAAATAGCATCTGCAAATCTTTCAAATACTTCCAAACCAGATGATGCCTTGAAGGTTGCTCCAGATAAAAAAGATCCCAAAAAGATCGAGCAGAGTCAAACTTCTAAAAAAGAAAATTTTCCACAAACGACAGAAAGCTCTGATTCAAGTCAGGTTCTCACTTCGCTTTTATCATTTGTACTGGGATCAATACTTTCTCTTTTATGGTTTATTTTCGTTACGGTTCCATGGAGAATCATTAGTAAATCTGTTTACTACATTATTCTTACAAGCATCTCACTGATGGTATGGATCTATTTCGCTGCTGATAACGGTGCAGATTTGATGGGAAGTACGATTGAGGAATGTCATAGTTCAGTATTTTAACGTTTATGTTTGGTGGACAACAAAGAGCTTGAATATTTTGCTTTTTGTGTGGATAAATTTTTCTCGTGTCAAATATTGATATTGAAGCAATCTGGCTTTAAAATATAATTTCCGAGACAAACACGAAAAGAGAAGAAACTTATAAAAGAATCTAAAGCATATTATTATTATTATTAATCCTCAATGTTTTTTTTATTCTTCCATACACCCTGCGTAATACTCTAGAGAACGATGTCAATTAGCTTTCATTGTACTAAATTTCAACACAAAAAAAGTGAATGTAATGCAATTAACTAGACGGTATTATTCGGTATCTCATTAGTTCACCTCTAGCACCAGAATCTCGAACATCCACTTTGTATTGGTGGAGTTGGTCTAGATACAAGACTTACAGCAGGTAATGACCTTGATGGTGAGAGTCTTGGTGAAGGAGTCTGACATAAAAGTGAGTGCAACAGTAACAGAAACAGCAACTAGAATAAATGTGGGGAAGGTATTGCATCGAGAATTTCCTATTGCGATTCATTACTTTTTGCAGAACTTGTTCTCCAAAAGATAGTGCATTCGCCAAGCTTCAATGCAGTCAATATTCCTGCTCCTAAATCTAGTTCTTCTCCCATAGTCAAATCTCGAAAAGAAAGTAAATATCGGACAACTACCGACGTAGCACCACTACATTCCTCTCAATGACTTAATCACAAGACAAATATCGACACCTGGACCTTAGTTCCAATAACTAATTTACCGCATCAATCAGTTCCTATGAATGCTGGAATATCCCCAACGACAAAACATTTTCCGCCACTTATTCTACATCATTCATTTTTTCAATTCTAAATGACAAGCTTTGATCTGTAGATTTTCTGGGGAATAAGTTAGAAGTGTTTGACTGGATCGAATCATTTTTGCTATTGTTTGCCGGATATGAGTCTATTAAGTAGAGTCTACTAAGCAGATGATGTATGTTGATATCGAACTCGCAATTTGAATTCTATCGACTGAAATGCATAAGCCAACGACATGAATTCAGAATTTTTTGACGGAGTGTTTCAATTCGACACAGTCAATAACAATTACAATAAGATGTTCATCACTTCATCAACATCATAATATTGGAAGCTTACTTGTATGTGCATTCGATGATGATTCTCCTTGAAAACAAATGACGCCATTATAATGCATTGACCTAATTTTTTCGGAAAGAATTAGAAAAGTTATCTGTTAGAAGATACAACAAAGGTTGTTGCAGATAAAAATGATCCCAGAATGACCGAGCAGGGTCGATCTCCTAAAAAAGAGTATCTTCTTAAAACGACAGAAAGCTCTGATTCAAGTCAGGTTCTCACTTCTCTTTTTATTTGTACTAGGATCCCTATATTCAATTTTATGGTTAATTTTGTCACGGTTTCATGGAGCATCGCATTTAATATACTGCCAATAGCGGTGCAGTCTTGATGAGAAGTACAATAGAGGAATGTCATCGTTCAGGATTTTACCGTGGAGTTTGGTGGACAATTAGTTAGAATCTTTCGTTTTGTGTGTGGCTAGATTTTTCTTGTTTCAAATACTGATATCAATGCAACATCTGGCTTCAAAAATAATTTACAAGACAAACAAGAAATTGATAAATAATTTTAAGCATAGTACTCGATTTTTACTTGATTTTTGTATGTTATTCAATAGGTTCCATTATCCTAATTTAAGACTTCCTAGAAGCATTCAATCTTAATCTAAACAAGAAAAAGTTTATGTGATGCATAGTTTTTTCCAATAGGAACGAGATGATATTTTTCCGTGTCTTCTAAGTCTCACTCTAGCGCCTGAGCTTCGTGGACTGCAATGGGCACTTTGTATAGTCGGAGTTGGTCTAGATATAATACTGACAGTAGGTGATGGCCTTGATGGGGAGGGTGTTGGTGAAGGATTCTGATCGATATCAATTGTTAATAATGGATCACTCATAATCATCGATATATCAGGTGAAGGTCCTCTTAAAATGAACATCATTGCTTCTGCATTCGCCATATTGGCATTCACAGTAAAAGTTGTTCTATATTCATTCCTTTATTTATGTTCGAAAAGTGAGTTGATCAATGTGAAAAATTGTACTGCAGATCGTTATTTCAAACAATATTAAAACTCACCAAGAGTTGGCTTGCCAACCATTCGTTGTCACTTTGAAGTAAAAAAGAACCAAATAGTTACGCTAAAATAAGATTGAAAATAAAATCAGAAATGTTTGGGTAACCAACTTACTTGCTAGATTCGCCTGGTTCCAGGAGTTAAACCAAAATGTATTTCCAATGGGTGGTTGCACCCAAAAACTAAGCAAAGGGCATGTAGAACTAACATTCCATGTTGCAGTATCACAAACAAAGCCATCACCATTGGCGTCTTCAAGTTTTATTCTCATTGAAAATGTCATAGACCTTCCTTCTACGAAGCAATCAAGATGTTCCTCTGTAAAACTTTGTGAAGGTCCTGAATTCATATCTAACCGATTAGTGATTCGGATTGATTTGGAACCAGGAAGAAATCCATCATTTTCGCGTGTTAGTGTAGACCGAATGCCTGTCCATTGATCAAGAGGATCAATTATGTTATTTCCAATTGGGTTCACTACTAGATTTTCATTGCATATACCAAGTCTTCTAGAAATAGAAGCATTGGTGATATTTTTTCCTTCCGCGATAAAGGTAGATTTCGTATGGTCTTGTACATAATTAGTTGGACTTGATCGATCGGATTCATCTGCGGAGAAAACTAAAGTCAGACCATGGAAAAATCCATAGATTAGAAAAATGTAAAACACTTGACGTGTGATGGAGATGAAAACATCGACTCTCATTTGAATTAATGTATCAATCAATGTATCAATATATGTATCAATCAATGTATCAATCAATGTATCAATATATGTATTGTCTTGTCTTTTCTTTGACAATGTAAGTAAATGTAATGAATAATTGGAAGTGTGACTAAATTGCTAAAAATGAGCATTTTTGTGAAAAAGATCAAAATGACTATTTTGGAGTCACTTTGAGAGTCAAATAACATGTAATGTCATACTCCTTATGATCCATATTCTACTTTCGGTAATTATTTTTGTTGAAAGATAATGTACCCAGATAAATTAATTTTCAAGAATGTCACCTATTTCCAAAGAACATTCATTCATTGAAATGAGATTGAAATACGATTAAGAGAAAAGTGGAATGTTTATTTTAGAGAGGAACGAGAGAAGGCAAATATGTGAATTATGACAGTTGGTCAATAAGAGAGCTCCTCATATTACTAACTATAGCAGATTGTCCAGGTTGTCTAAAGGCATTGTTGGCGTTGTTTCCTCCAGCTAGTTTAAAAATACTTTCAATGACATTAATCTCTGTGGTAGTAGTATCTAATCCAGTAAAAGCGGTCCAATCATTGGCAACTAAGCCAGCCCCCAAGACGTCAGAACCTCTATTGACAGTGCCAGCAACTAAAGGCACTTGAAGAAGGGAAGATAACTCCTCAATGTCATCTAGAGTAGTTCTTGGATGAACCATTCCCCCTTGATTAGTAAATTTACAATAGCTTCCTACAATCGCCTGTCCAGCCACAGTTTGACGGAAAACTTCCACTCCGAGCACATCTGCAATTACATCTTCCGTTTCTCGATCAATATCAGGATGTACCAAGGCAACGTGGTCATTTGCAGCTACAACATTTCCCAAGGCACTTAGACGTTCTTCGACGCGTTGAATAACGACCGTATCTGGGAGAGAATTCCTCAAATGGCCTAATTCTTGATCTGTGGTGGTATTGGGGACTAATAATCCCCTTCGATTTCCGACTGTGAGACGGCCTACGAAACGACATCCAGCGATAGTCGCGTGTACGACTGGAATATGGTCTGAGAGTTCTGCTTCAAATACGGAATAGAAATTTTCTGATCCTCCTATTCCTGTAAGACAGTAAGAATTAGTCAATGCGGAGAATACTCCTATTTCATTGGAATTTTCGAATGCACACCGTGTTGCCATTGTGATGGATGTTAATTTGAGTGTTGATCTTCCAAATAGAAATAAATATAAGTTTACACATGAAATTTACATGAAATTTACATGAAATTCAAAGAACAAAAATTGCTTGAGAATAAAATAAGTAATTGATTGATTGAGTGGTCAACAAATCCTACGTGAATAAATGGAATCTTCTCGAACTTTTTGGCTGAGATTCCTTTCGCTTCCATCTTTCATTCCATTCACATCTTTCACATCTTTCACATCTTTCACATGCATTCCATTGATATCATCCCATCTAAATAATTATTTGAAATACGTCATTGAAATTACATTTCATGATTCACCACATATATTTTATTACTTAGAGGTTCAAGTGGACATGACATCATCATCTTCCTCCATTATATGGATATGGAACTGACACTCATTGTTGCCATCATCATCGTTATAGTTATTAAATATATATATTATCAAATTGCGACAATGAAGTCCTTGAACGATGTGACATGGCTGCTACTATCGTTTGTATTGTTCAGCACACATCTGCAAATGTGCACTGGATTCGTTATGCCCCATTCTTCCAAAGCAAGTCATTTATTTGCCAGCATTGAAACAAGACAAGATGACGAACTAACAAATCATGATGATGACAACAATGATTCTCTCTCCACTTCCTTTGAAAACATAGCCAATTCTCGATATGCCTGTACACGATTTTTCCGAAATTTATCTCCCACCATCCCCAATAATGATGACATCAATAATATGAATGAGAATGATAACAATGATATTGTAGCAAGTGGAACACAGGGAAATCCAGAAGTTGTAAAAAAAGCCAAAGAAGCTCTCATTATTTCTCAAAGAGCGCCTACTGGGTTCAATGCGCAACCTTATCGTGCTGTACTAGTATCAGATCCACGCGTCAAAGAGCAATTATCGCAATACTGTCTAGGCCGGAATGCTGATCGAGTCCGTGATTCCGATTGCACCGTCGTCTTTGTCGCAGATTGTCAATGCACACGAGATTTTTCAAACCTGCAACAATTAATTATATCCACTTCTAAAAAACCATTATCGAAATGGATGCTACGAAAGATTCAAATTTTAATCGCCTTATTTTCTTCTGGATATCCACTCCCCCGAATCCTCTCCAATTTTTTATCCTATTGCATACGAACCTCCATCACATTATTAGGTATCGTTACTCGACATAAAGTGCTTTTACCATCCCTTGCCACATCCGAAACGTGGGCCACTAAAAACACAATGTTATTCGCCATGATGTATATGCTCTCCTGCACCTCCAAAAATATTGTTACATGTCCTATGGAAGGATTTCAAGCAGCAGGAATTAAACGTATTTTACATATTCCACAGGGTGGTCGTTTTAAAATTCCATTGATTGTAAGTACGGGTCTACCATACAAGGGTAATGATGAGAGTGATGATGCTGGAATGACTCATGGAAGAGGAGGGAAACAACAACGTTTTTCTCAAGATGTAGTTATTTTTGAAAATGACAAATTTCACTTTTAGATGTTGTGTTACCATTTTCAACACTCAAAACAAGATTATTATTCCATGTGCAATTTATATTCAAACTAATATGATGTTAAGTTTTATTTGTTTGATCACAAATTCACAACTACGAAATTCGTTCATTATGCAAGTGTAACACCATTGAAAGTTGGCGAAATAGACACTGATGGAGCTTGAGATAGAATCTTAGAAGGTTCAAGCGAAGGAATGGACGTTGGAGTTGGCGATGAACTTTGTGATGGTGTGAAAGAAGGATTCCATGACGGTAGCTGACTTGGACTTAAAGAAGGATGCAAGGATGGAATGGAAGTTGACATGATAGATGGTGTTATGGATGTTGTAAATGAAGGACTTTGGGATGGTACTTGGGAAGGATTAGTTGTTGGAGTCAATGTAGGACTTGTAGATGGTGCCATGGATAATATCTGTGATAAATTTAGTCTGGATATTTCAGAGGGAACATTTGTTAGATTGAAGGAGGGCTGAGAAGAAAAAGAAGGGGACTCGGATCTTAATAGAGATGGCATAGTAGATGGAGCTACAGAGCTCAAAGTAGATGGAGTGAAAGAAATCCGCAAAGAAGGGCTACCAGATGGTGCCGCGGATAGAGCGACTGGTGGAGCAACTGATGGATTCACGAAACCGGTCGCAATCGCAGTTGGAGCCATAGAGAATGTTGGTGATATAGATATAGATGGTGCCAATAAAAGTTGGATAGATGGAATGATGCTAGGTTCTTGAGTGGTCATGCCAGGTAGAATAGGAGAAAGATTTGGCATGTTTGGAAAGCAAAATATATCTTGGATTGATTCAAAAAAAAACAATGTTTATCGCAGGTTGTATCGGATTGATAGCCAATAAAAAGGCAAGAAAGGAAGCACATATGATGACGAAAGTTTTACCATGCGAAACAAGACATGCGGTAAAGTCAATCAGTACAACTATGGCAACATCTAACGCAATACTCGCCAGATCCGTTGCCTCGATATCATCTACACCATTCTTTTCTTCTTGATTTCTACTTTTTAATATAGTCACAAATTTGAGCTTTCGATGGCAACAGAGGCTGCAGCAAGTCCAATTTTTTTGTCGTCTTCGTCCACCATATTCGTTTCTTCAAGAATTCTTTTAATTCCTTCCAATTCATCGATGACCTCTTCAAGACTTTTGTCATTTAGTGTCAATATCACGGATTGGATTTTATTAATACTCTTCATAACTTCTGGATCGAAGCTATCCAAAGACTTAGCTCTACTATGTAGATTCTTAACATGTAAAAGACTTCTACCTACATCATCAAAACATTCTGGATCATTTTTATCGCAATAATTGGATTTTGTAATTCTATAGCATCCCCTAAGCGCTTGAAAGCATCTGTGTGATAGAGACCGATCTGGGTAGGAGAGAGTTTTCGCTCATTCCTGATTTTTGGTAGGATTGCCTGTGCTGAAAATAAGGGAATGGATAGTAGGAAGAATTTGAAACTCATGTTCTCTTTTTAATCAGAGTAAATTGTGAGAGAAAAAAATTAATCTGCTGTAATCTCTGACATTTTTTGTGAGGAAACGTGAAAGTTTGGAAAGTATTTATGTTACCGTAATTGTACGTTTGTCACACATATCATTTTAATCAGAGCTAGTCCTATGTATTACCGGAATCATGGACATCTATTTCTATTTGTGTCAAAAAGGTACCGTACAGTTTTAACAAGAACAAATAAATCACTCAAAAACATGCTGAAGAAATTTTCTGGAATGATCATTTGTTTTCATAGTATTTTAATACGTCCCATTTTAATCTGAAGGTTTTCTACATAAAACATCATATTGCTTTCGTAGAAAAACTGACGCATTAATTTTCATTAAACGCTCTAAAATCCTTAATACGCCGTTTTTGTGGGCCCGG
>Ga0209092_10001750_pt1 | contig 20676 bp, 20 predicted proteins | sample FraStrMetagenome_FD_187446 | JGI IMG/M metagenome (GOLD analysis project Ga0209092, IMG submission 187446) | Marine eukaryotic phytoplankton communities from Arctic Ocean - Fram Strait ARC3M Metagenome (SPAdes) (version 2) | ecosystem: Environmental > Aquatic > Marine > Oceanic | place: Fram... | reverse complement strand
TTGCTCAAAGCACATTTTGGTTTCCTGAAAATCAATCGAATCATCACAAGTTTCAAAACTTGGATAGCTATCTAATTCATTCCAATTGAACGTTTTTAATTCTTCCATTAAAATCGTCTCAGAGTTTAGTTTCTTTTTTTCATAGTAGTTACATGAAAAAAAAGAACCCAAAAAAATCAAAATAAACAAATACTTCATAGAATCGTATGAGACTCTAAAATTACAATTTTTTATTTTTTAAATACAACTTCGAATAAATTATTCCTTAAAGTCTACATAGAGTTTGGACCCCCTTCTAGTATTTCTGAATTAGCATAGCTTTCAAATTTTTCAAAATTCTCTTTAAAAGAGTGGGCGAGTTTATAGGCTGTTTCATAAAACCCTTTGTCATTTTGCCACGTTTTACGCGGACTCAAAAACTCTGTGGGAACGTTGGGACACACTCTAGGTTGTAGAACTCCAAATACAGAGTGAACATGATAGTTGTCTTTATTAGCGGCTTCTAAAGTTCCATCAATTGCAGCATTAATCATAGCGCGTGTATAGGGCAACTTCATACGGGTCCCTATTCCATAAGGACCTCCAGTCCAGCCTGTGTTAACCAACCAAACATTAACGCCGGAAGACTTCATTTTTGCGCTTAACATTTCTGCGTATTTAGTTGGGTGTAAGGGCATAAAAGGAGCCCCAAAACAAGCAGAAAAACTAGGGACTGGCTCAGTAACTCCTGCTTCCGTTCCTGCCACCTTAGCGGTATACCCAGAAATAAAATGATACGCCGCCTGTCCGGGTGTTAACTTTGATATGGGAGGAAGGACTCCAAAAGCATCGGCTGTAAGAAAGAAAATATTTTTAGGATTTTTACCTATTGAGTTTGGCTGTATGTTTTCAATAAAATCAATTGGATAGCTGACGCGAGTATTTGGGGTGATGGACGTGTCCGAATAATCAACTAAGCCGTGATCATCTAAAATTACATTTTCAAGAATGGCCCCTTTTTTAATAGCTGAAAAAATTTCTGGCTCACTAGCCTTGGACAAATTAATGACTTTGGCATAACAGCCACCTTCAAAATTAAAAATAGTGTTATCGTTGGTCCAACCGTGCTCATCGTCTCCAATTAGCTGGCGTGTTTTGTCCGTTGATAAAGTAGTTTTTCCCGTCCCTGAAAGACCAAAAAATATAGCGGTATCCCCCTCTGGCCCTACGTTGGCACTGCAGTGCATTGGAAGGGTGTTTTTGAAAACAGGAAGAATAAAATTCAGCGCCGAAAATATACCTTTTTTAATTTCTCCTGTATAGCCAGTCCCGCCAATAAGAGCAATCTTTTTAGTGAAATTTAAAATAGCAAAGTTATGCTGTCGAGTGGCGTCTTTCTCTGGGTCTGCCATGAATCCAGGGGCATTGATCACAGTCCATTCAGGGTCGAAGTCTTTTAATTCGGAGTCTGTTGGTCTTAAAAACATATTATACGCAAAATAATTACTCCAAGGGTATTCGTTAATAACCCGAATACTCGTGCGATACTTAGGATCTGAACACGCATAACAATCTCTTACAAATATTTCTTTTTGGCTGAGATATGTTGTGACTTTATCATAGAGCAAGTCAAAGTTCTGACTGGAAAATGGAATATTAACATCCCCCCACCAAACGCGATCTTTAGTAATTGCATCTTTTACAATAAAACGATCTTTTGGAGAGCGACCCGTGAATTCGCCAGTTCGTATTGCCAAGGCTCCAGTGGTCGTTTCCACCCCCTGATTATTCTTAATTACTAACTCATGCAGCTTAGATGGGGAGAGTTGATAATTGACTTTACTAGATACTATAGAGTAGGATTCTAGCGAAATCGTTTTCGTAATTGGGGCTGGGTATGTCATGGTTTGTTGATTTATTTAATCTTACAAAAGTATTGAATAATATTAAAACGATGGGCTTTAACTTTTATTTCTTAAGTTGTACACAAATAAAAGAGCCCATACGCTAATTAGAAATACACCTCCAAGTGGAGTAACAAACCCAATTGCTTTAAAATCGAATGTTGTAAGCTCATTAGTAGATAATAAGTAAATAGATCCGGAAAACAGCAAAATACCTATTAGAATTAGTTTATACAAAAGAGACTGTTGTTTGCTAGTTAATCGAGTTGTAGAAGCAATATAAAATAGCAAAAAAGCATGGTACATCTGATATCGAATACCTGTGCCTAAACTATCCATTGCAGAATCACTAAGTAGCGGTTTAAGGCCGTGGGCCGCAAATGCGCCGAGAATTACAGCAAGTCCACCAGTAAGACTCGCTAATAGAATTATTTTCCGTTCCATATATAACTATAAAGTGTTCAATTTACTACATTAGTAGTCAAACTAACCACAAAAATAAGAATCTCTAATCAATATGCGTAAAATTTTAATCATTGGAGCTGGCAAGTCCGCTTCTTACCTTGTAAAATATTTTTTAGATAAATCTATTTCAGAAAACCTAGATATAACAATTGGAGACTTGGACCTCACAAATGCTAAGAAATGGACTGAAAACAATCCAAATGCTCATATATTAAAACTAAATATATTTGAAGAAGAAGCCCGTAAAAAGGCCATTGAAAGTGCTGATATTGTAGTGTCAATGTTGCCTGCTAGATTTCACATAGAGATAGCAAAAGACTGTTTATCGCTTGGTAAACACATGGTCACAGCGTCCTATGTTAGTAAAGAAATGCAGGCTTTGAATGAAGAAGCAAAGTCTAAAAACCTGGTGTTTCTAAATGAGATTGGGGTCGACCCAGGGATTGACCACATGAGCGCCATGCAGGTCATTGATCGCATTCGTGAATCTGGAGGTAAACTTCTATTATTTGAATCCTTTACAGGCGGACTAATGGCGCCTGAAAGCGACACAAACCTTTGGAATTATAAATTTACATGGAACCCACGCAATGTTGTTTTAGCTGGGCAAGGAGGTGCTGCGAAATTCCTGCAAGAAAGTAAGTTTAAATACATCCCCTACCATCGTCTCTTTAGACGAACTGAGTTTTTGGAAGTTGATGGATACGGAAGGTTTGAAGCGTATGCAAATCGCGACTCCCTAAAATATAAAGGGGTCTATGGACTGGATTCCATACAAACACTATACAGAGGAACAATTAGGCGCGTAGGCTTTAGTAGAGCATGGCAGATCTTTGTAATCTTAGGCCTAACTGATGACAGCTATACAATAGCAGATAGCGAAAATATGAGCTATCGAGATTTTGTTAATTCGTTTTTACCTTACAGCCCTACAGACTCTGTAGAATTAAAACTAAGGTATAAACTAAAAATTGACCAAGATGATATCTTATGGGAAAAACTAGAAGAATTAGATATTTTTAGTGCTGAGAAAAAAGTAACATTAAAAAATGCCTCTCCAGCACAAATTCTTCAAAAAATACTTTTAGACAGTTGGAGCTTAGAACCCAAAGACAAAGATATGATCGTAATGTATCATAAGTTTGGGTACGAGTTAAACGGAGAAAAACATCAAATTGATGCAACTATGGTTTGTACTGGAGATGACCAAACATTTACAGCTATGGCCAAAACAGTAGGTTTGCCTGTGGGAATTGCAACATTAGCTATACTAAACAATAAAATTAAAAGATATGGTGTTCAAATCCCAATAAATAAAGACATATATGAACCTATATTAAGTGAACTTGAGAGTTTTGGTATCATATTTAAAGAAAAAGAAGTAAAATACCTAGGATATAATCCATTAAATCAATAATTTAGTTATAAATTGATACATATTTTATACTTTTGATTCGTAAAACTCCTTAATTAATCACCATTGAGTAAAAAAACTGAAATAGACGGCATTGACAAAACCATTTTAAGAGCTCTGATGAAAGACGCCCGAACGTCCGTTTTAGAAATTGCGAGAGCCATAGGGATTTCTGGAGCCGCCATTCATCAACGGCTAAGAAAACTAGAAAGCTCAGGTCTTATTGCGGGCTCTAAATTTATCATTAACCCAAAAGCGCTCGGCTACACGACCATGGCTTTTGTAGGGGTGTTTCTTGATAAAGCTAAAAGTAATTCGGATGCCGTCAAGCAACTCAAAAGAATTCCGGAGGTATTAGAATGCCATTATACAACCGGAAACTGGAGCGTTCTTATTAAAATTCTCTGTAAAGACAACGAACACTTGATGTCTGTTTTAAATAAAGAAATTCAAACTATTTCTGGCGTGTCACGGACAGAAACATTTATTTCCTTAGATCAACAGATAGATCGACAAATTAAAATCTAACCAGACAATCGTAGAATCTAAAAAAATTAAAAATCTTAGCGTTTTCTGTATTTATAAATAAAAACTAAAAGCGTAAAAGAGGATACTAGGGTGACTGTGTTAGCTAATATCATGGACAAACTTTCCAAGTAGATCCCGTAAACCAACCAAAATACAATCCCTATAAAAAACAAAGAAAATGTTGGCAATGAAAATGCCGAGACATCTTTGGTCTTCCAAGTTTTATAAACTTGTGGCAAAAAAGCATAGGTCGTTAGACTCGCTGCTATAAGCCCTATGACTTCGATATTATCTATATTACCCAACAATATTTACGATTTTACCTGGCACGACAATTACTTTTTTGGGAGCGCGTCCTGCTAATTGCGCTTGTGTTTTTTCATTGGCCATCACCGCTTCTTCAATCGCTTCTTTACTCAGGTCTAATGACAGCTCCATAGTAAAACGCATTTTCCCGTTAAAGGAAATGGGGTATGCTTTTGTGCTTTCTATTAAATGGCTTGCGTCAAACTTAGGGAATTTAGCTGTGGTGATTGATTCTTTATGACCTAAACGCTCCCACAACTCTTCAGCTATGTGTGGCGCATAAGGCGCTATTAAAACCAAAAGAGGCTCAAGAATTGTTTTAGAATTACACTTTTGAGCACCTAACTCATTCGCGGCTATCATAAAGGTAGATACCGAAGTGTTAAATGAAAAATTTTCTATGTCTTCAGTAACTTTTTTAATGGTTTTATGAAGTGTTTTTAAGTGCTCCTTACTTGGCTCAGAATCAACTACGACGCTACCGTCCTCGCCAACATAGAGCTTCCATAGTTTTTTTAGAAACCCATGAACTCCAGTAATTCCAGCGGTATTCCATGGTTTGTATTGCTCCAATGGCCCTAAAAACATCTCGTATAAACGAAGGGAGTCAGCACCATATTTCTCACAAATAGCATCGGGATTGACAACGTTGTATTTAGATTTTGACATTTTCTCAACCTCTCTCTTCACTTTAAAAACCTGGGTGTCTTCAGAAATAAATGTCGCCGTTTTAAACTCTTCTCTCCAAGACTTGAAAGCGGCTATATCCAACTCATCCGACGCGTTCACAAAAGAGACATCTGCGTGAATCCACTGAATCGTTTCGTCTGTAATTTTATCAGCAGAGATAAAAGTATTAGTCCCTTCTAGCCTTCCTACAAATGCACTAGTCCCTAGGATCATTCCTTGATTAATCAATTTTTTAGCAAATTCATCAACGGGAACAAAACCTAGATCAAATAAGAACTTTTGCCAAAACCGTGCATATAGCAAATGGCCTGTTGCATGCTCACTTCCTCCAATGTACAAATCAACTTCTTTCCAGTAGTTTAAGGCTTCTGAACTCGCAAATTCATTAGAATTATGGGCATCCATATAGCGGTTAAAGTACCAAGAACTCCCCGCCCATCCTGGCATTGTGTTTAGTTCTAATGGGAAAATTGATTTATAATCAATCAGGGTGTTTTTTACTACTTTATTTTGAACGGTATCCCAAGCCCAAACTTCAGCCCTGCCTAAAGGGGGCTCCCCTTCTTCAGTCGGAAGGTATTTCTCAACTTCTGGAAGTGTGATTGGCAAATGTTCCGAAGCAATCATTTGAGGCATTCCATCTCTATAATAAACAGGGAATGGCTCTCCCCAATAGCGCTGTCTTGAAAAGACAGCATCTCTTAATCTATAATTAGTTTTACCTAATCCATGACTTTGAGTTTCTAAAGCATCAATCGCTCTTTTGGACGCTTCTTTATAGGGTAATCCGTTTAAAAAGTCACTATTGAAAATAATTGTACTGGCTTTATCTGTATAGGCCTCTTCACTAATATCAACGCCTTCAAAAATGTTTGGAATTTGTAAGTTAAAGTGTTTGGCAAAATCATAATCTCTTTGGTCTCCGCAAGGCACAGCCATAACTGCCCCTGTTCCATAACCTGCCAATACATAATCTCCAACCCAAATCGGAACCGGTTCTTTGGTAAATGGATGTTCGGCATACGCCCCAGTAAACACGCCTGATATGCTTTTTACATCCGCCATTCGCTCGCGCTCACTTCTCTTGGCGGTTGCTAGAACATACGCCTCAACTGCTGCTTTTTGTTCCGCTGTAGTGATCTGACTCACCAATTCGTGTTCGGGTGCTAAGGTCATAAAAGAAACGCCAAAAACAGTGTCTGGACGGGTTGTAAAGACCTCAATAGTGGCGTCATAATCCTTTAAATTAAATACGACCGATGCGCCAACAGATTTTCCAATCCAGTTTCGCTGACTTTCTTTCAAAGCATCTGTCCAATCAATTGTATTGAGCCCTTGAAGAAGCCGCTCCGCATAAGCAGAAATTCGCATGCTCCACTGGGTCATTTTTTTTCTAACTACTGGATAGCCTCCACGTTCCGAAACGCCACCAATAATCTCATCATTAGCCAAAACGGTTCCTAATTCAGGGCACCAGTTGACTTCGGTTTCTGCCAAATATGTTAATCGATATTGTAATAATATTTCTTGTTGTTGCTTCGGAAGGAATGCATTCCACTCGTCGGCAGTAAACGCAAGTATAGAGTCATCACAGACTGCTTGAACACGGCTATTTCCTCCACTCGAAAACAACTGAATAAGTGTGCTTATAGGCGTTGCTTTATCAGTTGACTTATTATACCAAGAATTAAATAATTGAATAAAAATCCATTGGGTCCATTTATAATATTCTGGAGAAGAGGTTCGCACCTCTTTTGACCAATCGAAAGAGAAGCCCATTTGATCGAGCTGACGTCGGTAGGTTTTTATATTAGCTTCAGTCGTGACCGCTGGATGTTGCCCCGTTTGAATGGCATACTGCTCTGCAGGCAACCCAAAACTGTCATAGCCCTGGGGATGTAACACATTGAACCCTTTATGACGCTTGTAACGGGCATATATATCTGAAGCAATATACCCTAAAGGGTGCCCAACATGAAGTCCCGCACCACTTGGATAAGGAAACATGTCTAAGACATAATATTTAGGTTTACTTGAACTAATTTTGGCCTGAAACGTTTTATTTGCAGCCCAATATTTTTGCCACTTGGCTTCAATTTCATTGAAATTGTACATCATATCAACATCATTATAATCACAAATTTACGCTTTATTTAGGAAGTAAAAAACTATGTTTAATGAAACAGCTACACAAAGGAATGTTAATTTGTTTTCAGGGAAATACTAGCCTTTTAAGTAAGTTTTTTTATACTTTTACAATTATAAGACATTAACCATGAGTTCATCATTTGAAAAACATCAAAAACGCCGCTTAATTTCGTCCTATTTTTCCGTCGTTATTAGCATTGCATTAGTCCTTTTTTTATTGGGCTCTATGGGGCTATTAGTCTTAAATGCAAAATCTGTTTCTGATAACTTTAAAGAACAAGTTATTCTTACAATATACTTGGAAGACAGCTCTAAAGACGTTGAAATAAAACAACTTGAAAAAAGCCTCGCTTTTTCTGACTATGTAAAACAAACAGAGTTTATATCTAAGGAGTCTGCAGCAGATTTTATGAAACTTGAATATGGTGAAGACTTTTTGGATGACATCGGATACAACCCCTTAAAAAACTCGATTCAAGTTAACTTAAAAGCAGATTACGTGACTGCTAGACGTTTAGATAGCATCTCCGAAAGCACCCTAAAAAAGAACTTTGTAGAAGATATAAAATATGATAAGGATCTCGTGTCACTAATGAATAGCAACGTGAAACGACTTAGTTTATGGATTTTAATCATAAGCGGAATCTTTACGGCTATTGCGGTTTTATTAATCAACAGCTCTATTCGTCTTGCAGTGTACTCAAAACGGTTTTCTATTAAGACCATGCAAATGGTTGGTGCTACAAAAAAATTTATTCGCAGGCCTTTTATTTGGAGAAGTATACGACTCGGCATTATAGGTTCCTTAATGGCAATCATAGGGATGGCTATTGTCCTGTACTATGTAGACATCTCATTCCCTGAGTTTCAACTGATCCAAAACAAGATATCTATTGGACTCCTTTTTGCATCCATATTTTTAACAGGTATCTTAATTACTTGGTGGAGTACTTTTTTTGCTACGCAGCGCTTTTTAAACCTTAAAACCGATCAACTTTACTATTAATCATTTAGTAGATACTACTTCAATTATTTTTAATTAATTATGGGAGAACAAAAACGAAAAGAAAATAAAAAATCAACTTTTATTTTTGGGACACAAAACTACAAATGGATGTTTATAGGCCTTGGACTTATTGCTCTAGGCTTTATTTTAATGGCTGGAGGTGGCTCCGATGATCCAAATGTGTTTAATCCTGAAATATATAACATCCAAAGAATACGAGTGGCACCTACTTTAATTTTGGTAGGGTTTGGAATTCAAATTTTTGCAATCCTAAAAAACTTTAAAAAGTAAATGGATATTCTTGACAGCATCTTACTTGGTATCATTCAAGGACTGACCGAGTTCTTGCCTGTTTCATCAAGTGGACATTTAGAAATTGGCAAAGCGCTATTAGGAGACCACTCCATTCCTGAAGACAGTTTAATTTTTACCGTGGTTCTTCATTTTGCAACAGCCTTAAGCACCTTAATTGTTTTCCGCAAAGATATTATTAACATCATCTCACAGCTATTTAAGTTTGAGTGGAACGAAGACACACAATTCATTGTTAAAATAATCATCTCCATACTTCCTGCTGGTTTTGTTGGATTACTGTTTGAAAAAGAACTAGAATCTCTTTTTGGAAACAACATTCCTTTGGTTGGAGCGATGCTAATCGTGACTGCCTTGTTGTTGTTTTTAGCCGATCGTGCCAAGCCAACTACAAAGAAAGTTGGTTTTTGGGATGCGTTAATCATAGGCATGTCGCAAGCGGTTGCCATGCTTCCAGGAGTGTCTCGCTCAGGGGCTACTATATCTACCTCTGTACTGCTAGGAAATGACAAATCGAAAGCCGCACGCTTTTCATTTTTAATGGTGATTCCATTAATTTTCGGAAAAATCGCTAAGGACCTTATTAGTGGCGACTTGAGTTACGATGCAGCAAGTTTCGGGAGTTTATCTGCTGGATTTTTAGCCGCATTCTTAGCCGGTTTATTTGCTTGCACCCTGATGATTAAACTCGTTAAAAATAGCCAATTAAAATATTTCGCTTACTACTGTTTTGCAGTCGGTATTTTAACTCTCTTCATAACTCTTTAAATGAAAACAAAAACCGTTCAAGACTTTTTAGACGGTGAGGTCTTGTTAGTAGACAAACCCTTAGAATGGACCTCTTTTCAGGTCGTTAATAAATTACGATGGCACATTCGTCAAGCATTCAATTTAAAGAAGATAAAAGTAGGACATGCGGGGACTTTAGATCCGCTGGCGACAGGACTTCTAGTGATTTGTACTGGTAAAATGACGAAACAAATTGACACATTCCAAGGGCAAATTAAAACATATACAGGCAGCTTAGAATTAGGAAGTACTACACCTTCCTATGACCTTGAAACTGCAATAGACCAAACGTTCCCGACAGCTCACATAACGGCTGAATTAATTAATAACACCACCGATCAATTCACCGGAGAAATTGATCAATTTCCGCCAATTTTTTCTGCTTTAAAAAAAGAAGGGAAACGCTTGTATGAATTCGCACGTGCAGGAGAAGATGTTAAAATTGACTCTAGAAAAGTAACAATTCAAAACTTTGAAATTCTCACTATTCAAGACACAACTGTTAGTTTTACCGTTACCTGCAGCAAAGGAACCTACATTCGTTCCTTAGCTCATGACTTTGGAAAAGCACTAGATTCAGGAGCGCATCTAACAGCACTTAGGCGTACAAAAATAGGCGCGTTTAATGTGGATGACGCGGTTTCTATCGATGAGTTTATTTCAAATTTGGACTGATTTTCTTTTAAATAATCTATGAAAAATATCTATTTTTTCAGTCTTCTCATGCTTTGCTTGAGTCTATCAGCCCAAGAAAAAGCTGAAAGGAGTTTGATTCTAGTTGATGAATTTTGGCCTGAAGATTATGGCTTCTTTTGTAAAATTGGACTTGCGACGACACTGACCATTAATGAAAATTACCGAATTAGTGACAACGAAGATAATGGTGCGTTTTTTAGGCCAAATGCATTTTTTATAAACAATACGCTTGGTTATAAATTTGACGAAAGAAGTAGCCTTGGAATTAACCTTGAGTATGACTGGCATTCTGAATCGGGGTTGATGTTTTTACCATTACATTTAAGTTTTCGATATACGTTTTCCAAAGGGGATGTTAATCCGTTCGTCAGGTCTAGCTATGGAAGGCTGTTAGAGGCGGGAGATTCTTTTGAAGCTGGCTCCCTATATAAGGTTGGCTCAGGCCTTTCGGTCATGAGTGGCGGTGCTTTAATTGGGATTGAGTTTACACAAAAGAAGTTTGGTTTTAGACAATATGAAAAACTAAATAGCGTATCCTTTTTTATAGACCTAAGCTTTTAATATGGAAACAAGAAGCCGCTGCAGCTGGTGTGTTGGAGATCAACTTTATGAAAATTACCACGACCAAGAATGGGGAATCCCTATTTATGACGATCCAACCTTGTTTGAGTTTTTGATTTTAGAAACCTTTCAAGCGGGGCTTAGCTGGATTACAATTCTGAGAAAAAGAGAGAACTTCAGAGTTGCCTTTGACCAGTTTGATTTTTCAAAGATTGCAAAATACGGGATTGAACATGTAGAGAAATTAATGCTCAACAAGGGGATTATCCGTAATAAATTAAAAATAAACGCAGCAGTTTCAAACGCTAACGCCTATCTAAAAATTCAAGCAGAATTTGGAAGTTTCAGTGCCTACTACTGGAAATACACAAATGGAGTAACTCTACAGAAATCGAGCCATGATTTTAAAAACACACCTTCAAACACGCCTTTAAGTGAGGAAATAAGCAAGGACCTAAAATGTCGTGGATTTAAATTTGTAGGGCCTACCGTTGTATATGCCTTTATGCAGGCCACAGGCATGGTAAACGACCACGAAACAAGTTGTTTCAGATATAATCTAACTAATTAGTGTAAGGAATAATTTCTAATAGCTTCTCAATAACCTCAACTCTTGCCCTACTTTTTTTATTGGCTCTAATAATAATCCAGGGCGCAATTTCAGTATTCGTTTGATCAAACATTTTAGATTTATAAGCCGTATAGTCATCCCAACGCTCTAGCGCAGTTTGATCAACTGGACTGAATTTCCATTTCTTAACAGGGCTTGATTTTATTTCTTCAAAACGCGCTGACTGCTCGTCTTTAGAAATAGAAAAATAAAATTTTACTAATCGAGTTCCAGAATCAATAATCATTTTCTCAAAACTATTCACCTGGTTCATAAAAATATTATATTCTTCATTACTGCAAAACCCATTTACAGGCTCCACGACAGCACGGTTGTACCAGCTTCTGTCAAAAAAAGTGATTTGACCATTCCTGGGTAAATTCTTTACATAACGTTGAAAATACCATTGACTCTTTTCTTCATCTGTTGGTTTTGGAAGCGCAACAACATTAAATTCTCTTGGGTTCAAATGTTGAGTCATACGACGAATTGCCCCTCCCTTTCCTGCGGCATCTCGACCCTCAAATATAACAACTAACTTCTCTCCCTCAGCCTCTACCCATTGCTGTAGCTTAATGAGTTCTTCTTGTAGACGCCCTAGTTGAGTTTCGTTATTCAAAATCTTTAATGCTTTTTGAACCGTCATATCATCATGACTTAGGAACAATTGTAAGCCACGCTTACTATTAAGTTTTTTTAGATTTTTTGGTGTTAGAATTTCCATAATTAATCTATTTGAGAAATTAGTCTATAATAGCGTTGAACTACATTTGGATCTGGGAGTACTGTTGTCTTTGAACTGCCCTTTCGATCGTATTCAAAACGAGATAATACATGTCTAATACTTTCTAAACGCGCTTGTTTTTTACTGTTTGTTTTGATAATAATCCAGGGACTAAATGAGGTATGCGTTTGACTAAACATCTGTTCCTTATAGGAAGTGTATTTATCCCATCTGACCTGACCTTCTTTGTCTACTGGACTAAACTTCCATTGTTTAAGAGGGTTTTTTAGCCTTGAATTAAATCGTTTTTTTTGTTCTTCTTTTGATATTGAAAACCAAAGTTTTATAATAATCACACCATCCTCATAAAGCATATGTTCAAATTCAGGAACTTGGACCATAAACTTATTATATTGCTCATCAGTACAGAAATCCATTACGGGCTCAACAACTGCACGATTGTACCAGCTTCTATCAAAGAAAACCAGTTCGCCAGGCTCAGGCAATTCTTTTATATAACGCCTAAAATACCATTGTCCTTTTTCAATTTCAGTCGGTTTTGTGAGGGATACTACACGCATAGATCGTGGATTTAAATGCTCTGTAAAACGACGTATGGCCCCTCCTTTACCAGCTGCATCCCTTCCTTCAAACAATACACAAACACGCTTTTTATGTTTTGCTGCCCATTGCTGTAAATCTACTAATTCGGCTTGTAGTTTTAGCAATTCTGATTCATAGTCAACAACATCCATTAATGAATCATATCGACTTTTCTTGAGTTTGGATTTTAAAACCTCTTTAAATGTCTCTTTTTTAGAATGTGACTCAAAATCTTCTTTAGATAGCATAGGCAATTAGATTACTTTGAATTTTTGTTAATATACTTTACAGTGGAGTTAAATACTGCATGAAATCTGATCTACTGATTTGCTCTGCGCCTAAACTTTCCAGGTGATCTGAGTGCACTTGACAATCAATTAGCTTAAGGTTTGACATCTGAATAAAGCTTATGAAACCAATTTTACTAGCATTACTTACATGACTAAACATGCTTTCCCCACAGAACACGTCATCATTAAACTGAATACCATATAAACCTCCTACTAATTTATTATCGAGCCAAACCTCAACAGATTTAGCAAGTCCCATTTGGTGTAACTCACAGTAGACTTCAATCATTCGCTCTGTAATCCAAGTGCCCGATTGAGACCGTCTTTTAATCTTAGCGCAGGCCTGAATTACGTCCTCGAAGTTACGATTAATACTCACTTCAAATTTTTTAGATCTTAAAAGTTGGTTGCTGCTTTTAGAGACCTTTAGTTTGTTTGGATATAACACGAAGCGTGGATCTGGAGACCACCATAACAATGGCTGGTCAGTTTCATACCACGGAAAAATTCCATTTTTATAAGCATGCAAGACTCGTTTTGAAGATAAATCGCCCCCAACAGCTAACAAACCGTCGCTATTTGCCTCTGAAAGAGGAGGGAATTCTATAGTCTCATTAAGCCATCTCATGTGTATATTAAATGGAAGCGCCCATTATTTTAACTTTTATTAAAATGGTAAATCATTTGGCTCATCTTCAGTCAAATCGGTTGCAGGCTCAAATGCGTCAGCCGGAGGAACTGCTACACCAACAGGGGCTTGTGCTTGTTGTAAGTTTTCAATACGCCATCCTTGAATCGCATTAAAATACTTGGCTTCTCCCTGGGGGTTGATCCACTCTCTTCCGCGTAAATTAATACCTACCTTGATCGATTGTCCCACCTGAAAACTATTTAAAAGATCTGTCTTGTCTTGAACAAATTCTACTAAAATATGTTGCGGATACTGCTCTTCAGTAGTTAAAACTAGTTCACGTTTTCTAAATCCATTAGACCCAATGGATTGGGTTTCACCTATGACTTTTACTTTACCTTGTAACTCCATTTTAAAAATTCAGTTTTAGTTTTGTATAATTAATGTATTTTTTTTAAATATATACAAATTTAACAAATTAAGACGCCACCAAAAAGGAGAAAGCAATAATATAAAGTAATAAAATCAGTATAATTACATTATATTTAAATTTGAAAAAAATAAACCAATGAAAATCGTCCCAAAACAAAACTTGTTACGCTGGATAATAATTGTCATTTCATTCTTAACTATTTCATTAATCTTATGGAATACTTACCAGTTTTTTCAAAAATTTAAAGAAGAAGAGCGGGTGAAAATGGAAAACTTTTCTCAGGCACAAATTGAGTTAGGAAAAATCATTGACCTCAACGGAAACATAAGTGATTTTCCCTTGAAAATTATTCAAAGTAATTCTTCAACCCCAATGATTATTGAGGACTCAGAAGGAAATTTTCAATCCAAAAACATTGAAATTACTTATGAAGATAGTCAAGAATTCTTAAAAATATTGTCTGAAAAGTTCAAAGATCAAAATAAGCCAATTCCTGTAATTTATAAAGGGAAAATATTATCTACAATGTACTATGGCGATTCTGAATTACTTAACAAACTGAAATACTACCCTTTCGCACTTCTCTTAATATTTTTACTGTTTAGTGCTGTTGTTTTGCTTTTCTACAAGAGTACGCAAGTAGCATCGCAAAACAAATTATGGACAGGCATGGCAAAAGAAACAGCACATCAAATTGGCACCCCTTTATCATCGCTAATTGGGTGGACAGAACTCCTAAAAATAGAAGCTGTCAATCCTGAATATATTTCTGAAATTGAAAAAGACATCAAACGACTTGAAACAATTACAGATCGATTTAGCAAGATTGGCTCTAAGCCATTACTAGAAACAAGTAATATTGTCTCAGCGACCACAGAATCATTTAACTATTTAAAAGCGCGAAATAGCAAGTTAATTATATTTGAAATGAAAGCTCCAGAAACAGAAATTCTTGTAGCGCTTAATCCTGAGCTATACAGCTGGGCCATTGAAAATTTAGTTAAAAATGGTATTGACGCTATGAAAGGAGAGGGTCGTATTAGTGTGTCCTTAGAATCTACGGAAACCATGGTGTTAATCAAGGTAAAAGATAGTGGTAAAGGAATGACAAAGAAACTTTTCAAAAAGGTGTTTGAGACAGGGTTCACCTCCAAAAAACGAGGATGGGGATTGGGATTATCGCTTTCTAAACGAATTATCGAGGAATATCATAACGGTAAAATTAAGGTGCTACGCTCAGAAGCAGGAGTTGGAACGACCATGCAGATTAGTTTAAAAATACTATAAGAAAGACGCTATTTTATTGGCGATATGGATAAAGTCTTCAGCAACAAGTACCTGCTTTTTTACAAACTGAGCATCTTCCATGGAATTTAATGGAATCAGGTGCACGTGAACATGCGGCACTTCAAGCCCTATAACCGTCATGCCAACACGTTTACAATCAATAGCCTTTTCTAACGCTATTGCGATTGTTCTTGAAAAATCCATTAAGTCTAAGTAGACTGATGGCTCCAGATCAAATAGTTTATTAACTTCTTGTTTTGTAATACAAAGTGTATGCCCTTTAGCATTTGGGTTGACATCCAAAAATGCTAAAAACTGATCTGTCTCAGCAATCTTGTAACAAGGAATTTCTTTGTTAATTATTTTAGTGAAAATCGAGCTCATCGATTGATTATTAAAGTTAGTTTATCTAGAGATATTTAATATTTCAAACTTCAAAATACCATTCGGCACTTGAATTTCGGCGATGTCTCCTACACTTTTCCCTAACAGTCCTTTGCCAATGGGAGAATTTACAGATAATTTACCTGCAGCTAAATCAGCTTCTCCATCGGCCACTAAAAGGTAATCCAGTTCCATTCCGTTGGATTGATTTTTTATTTTCACTTTAGACAACACTAAAGCTTTCGTATTATCAAGCTGGGATTCATCAATTAAACGAGCCCCTGCTAGAGTATCTTCAAGTTTTGATATACGCATCTCCAGCATGCCTTGTGCTTCTTTGGCGGCATCATATTCTGCGTTTTCACTTAGATCCCCTTTATCTCTAGCCTCTGCAATGGCCCTGGAAGCTTTTATACGTTCCACATCTTTGAGTTGCTTCAATTCAGCTCTTAATCTTTTTAATCCTTCGGCCGTGTAATAAGATACATTGCTCATAACTAATAATTTTTAAAGTAGTCGTTTATTTAGGTTTTTGAATAGTCTAAAAAGAATTTAGAACTAAACACAAAAATCTCGTTTTCACGAGATTGCTACACAAATATACAAAATATTTATCTTCCAATACTTTTTGTCGTAAATTGAAACCCAAATCAATACTTAGTTTTATAATCCACAAATACAATAGCAAGTAATAACTATGAGTCTTAAAAAATTAAAAATAATAATTGTAGTAGCTTTCATTTTCATGGGGTGCTCAAAGAGTAATAACTACGATGCGTCTTGCAATTTTTTAGCTGACATTAATATTGTCACCTCACTAAACCTTAACCTTTCTCAATACAATCAGCTAACGTTCCCAAGCAATCCTGTTTACGTTCCTAATATTGGGAATGGAGGGGTTATTGTTAACAATACCGGGGTCGGTTATGTGGCATTTGATGCTGCAGACCCTAATCATATCTTTAGTGAATGTTCTATATTATCTATTAACGGTATTGAAGCTGTTTGTGGTTGCGAGAACAATAAATACAACCTAGTTACAGGACAACCTATGGAGAACCCTGAACTTCGATGCAGCCTCAAACCATACTTTGTAGAAAGTAGCGGCAATAGCCTTATTATTTCCAATTAAAAAAGCGTACCGAGGCACGCTTTTTTTTGATCAACTATTTTAATTTTTAGAATTTCAAAGTTACCCCAACTAAAAAGTTACGAGTGGCCTGAGGGTAGTAACCAGCACCTTCTATTGTTGTTAATTGTCCCGGCACTGACCAGTCATCGTCATACGTGTAATAGTAACCATTGGACACATATTCTTTATCAAAAATATTGTTTACTAAAACGGAGACCACAACTGAGCTAAAAGCTTGCTTTGGATTCCATTGGTAAGTGACATTTAAATCATTGACAAAATACGCGTCTAACTTTGAGGTCTCAGTATCGGTATTTCCCATATATTGATCTCCTACATATTTGGTAAGCAGACTTAAACTAAAATTCTTTAAAGGACTGTATACAAACGCATTTGAGGCGACAACTTCCGGAGAAAAAGAAATGTTTGTGGTTCCAAAATCTTTTAAAACGCCATCAACTTGAGAATAGGTTTGCTTATTCTTATTTGAACTTAAAGTTAAAGCAGGTTGTATTGTAAAAGCAGCTGACAACGAAAAAGCAGCTTCTATTTCTAGACCAAGCCTGTAACTATCTCCACTATTGGTTCGAACTGGAGCCCCAACATCATCCAAAGCGCCTGTTAAGATGAGCTGTTCATTATATTGCATATAATAAGAGTTAATATTTAACATAACCCCTTCTTTATTGTAACGCCATCCCATTTCAAAATCATTTAACTGTTCTGGCTTTACATCTGGATTACTTTCAAAATCAGAACGGCTTGGTTCTCTATTGGCTCTCGCATATGAAGCATATAGACTTGAGCTAGACGCTAATTGATAAGACACTCCAACTTTAGGGTTAAAAAAGCTGTAAGATTCATCGATCCTCATATTCACTAAATCAGAAGTTAGGCCAGACGTTTTGTAACCAACATTTCTAAGTTGTAAATCTCCAAAGACATCAATTTTAGAATTTAATGTATAGGTGGCTTTTGCAAAGACACTGAAATCTGTTTTCTTTCCATTTCCAAAATAATAGCGATTGCCAAGTGAAGCATTTGAAGCAAATTGACTAGCCCAAATGACCTCTCCAAAATGGTCTCCGTCATAGTCACTATAAGACCCTCCAAATACAAGATCAACATCTGATTCTTTATAGTTCGCAGTTGCATTAATAACATAAAAATTATTATCAAGCCAGCGTCTTCGAATCAAATCTGTTGTAGCACCTCCATCAATAGACTCAACAATTCCTCCATAGGTACTAACAGCATCGTCTTCTCTATATTGTTCATAATAACCCCGACCATATGTATAGTTCAATCCTAAATTAGTAGACCAGCTTTCATTAATTTTTTGATTCCAGTGAAGCTGGTAATGGTTTTGCTTGTAATTATCAATTTCGTTTTCGTAAGTGTAAGGATTTTGGCGACGGTTTTCATCCATTTCTTCTTGAGTCAACCCATACCATGATTGGTATGTTTTTTCATGACCACCAAAAGTCAAAGCCTTGATTAGGGTCCCGTTATTATTATAGGTCCCTTGTAAAAAATACGATTTAAGATCTGAAAAAGCACGATCTACGTAACCATCAGAATAAATTTTTGACAAACGTCCTGAGACCTCAAAAACATCATTGATCTTCCCCGTACTAAACTTAATGGAGTGTTTTCTCGTGTTGTAACTTCCAAAGGAATTTGAAATTTCAGTAGTGGGCATTTCAGACGAAGCATCTGTTAAAATATTAATACTTGCTCCAAAGGCTCCCGAGCCATTTGTTGACGTACCAACGCCTCTTTGAAGCTGAAGGCTTTCGACCGAAGACGAAAAGTCAGGCATGTTTACCCAAAAAGCACCTAAGGACTCCGCGTCCGTAAATGGGATCCCATTAATTGTAACATTTGTAGAAAGCGGACTCACACCACGAACTCTAATACCAGTGTATCCAATTCCTGCGCCGGCATCACTGGTTGTGACTACTGAAGGTAAATAATTTAACAAAATAGGCAGATCTTGCCCCAAATTACGAGACTCTAACTGTGCCTTAGTAACATTAGAGTGCGTAATTGGTGCATTAGGTTTTACCCTAACAGATTTCACCAAAACTTCTTCTAGTGTTTGTTTTTTTGTTGAATCAATTTCAACTTGATTTTGTTGCGCAAATAAAGCTGAGGTTGTCAGCATAAATGCAGATAAAAGAATATGATTTTTCATGCGATAAAATAATATCGAATAAAAAGAGGTGATTATTCTTTGTCAATTAGTTAATAAAATATTTGAAGCAAAGGCTTCATTGAATTTCAATTAAAAACAACACTTTAATTGAAGTTCGCTTCCCTAAACAGCATTACCTGTTCTAGGTTCAATGGGTATGATCTCAGCCGATATCGGCACCCCTTTTTTGAGAACGCTGTAAATATAGTTTAGAAAAATAATTTAATGAAGAATTTTTTAAGCTATTTTTAAATAAATCAATAAAAGTTAATTTTCATTACTCGCTTGATGGGCTGGTTTAAGAAGGTCATTGACGGATTTTACGGGGTTAAAAGTGCTAAGTGGAACCTCTACGAATACAGAGTTCCAATAAGCCATTGCGCCATTCCACAATCCAGGCCTTTCAAGAGACTTAAGTGGTATCCCCGTATGAGTTTTAGGACTTACGAAAGATGTAGAGGAATCTACAAAATCTAATAAATTATAACTCTCTCCATTATAATTCTTAAGACTACACACAATATCAACTGGGTTAAAATGAGTTGATTTATTAAAAATAGCTTGTTGCTTGTCGTTTAGCATATCTATTTGACCCGACTCAACAATTTGAAGAGACATTTCTGAGTTGGCTGTTTTCAACCAAAAAGGACCACCTCCCGGCTCTCCTTCGTTTTCTACCATACCACACACACGTATGGGGCGATTAAGGCGATCGGATATATATCCTAAAATAAATTTAGTCTTGTAATTTGAAAAGTTGTCAGGGAAATAAATATTTAATCTTTCCGACATAAAAACCATAATCTCCGCTATCATAACCTTAGAAATTTTATCTGCTGTCATCGCTTTTTGGTAGCCATAAACTTTAGCTCTAAGCTCCAACAACACACCGCCCAACATCTTCTTATAACGCGCAACTTGATGTTTATATTTGTATGCAACGACATTATCAATATTTTTTATAAAAACTATATCAGCCTCAATATCATTTAAGTTTTCTATTAGGGCTCCATGTCCTGAGGGCCTAAACAGAAGCCTAGCATTGTCTAAAAAAAGAGTGTTATCCATATTAAGGGCTATGGTGTCTGTAACCTTCTTTTGGTAAGAAAAAAATATTTCTAACTTACTATTGGTAATCGTTTCAACTTTGGTCTTGATTCGATTAAACTCTTCCGTAAAGGCTCCCTTAAAGTCTTCGGAAATTGTAAAGTGAACTTTGGTGGAACCTTTACTTGATCCATACAAAACAGCCTCAAAAAGATGCTCTTCAAAAGCTGAAGAAAGGATATTGTTTTGGTATTTATGAAATGGAATCAAGCCTTTTGGCTGGTTCCCATAGTTAAGACCTCTTACTGAAAGTAGTTCAGAAACAAAAAGATATAGTTTTTTGCGACCCTCTAAATACGCAAACTCCTGATTTTTTTTAATTAATATCCGTAGTACTTTATCATAGAAAGGGAGTTTTTCCAAGCCAACCAAAAACAAGGAAATATCCTTAGTTTTATAACGATTTGTATAGGCGTTCAAAGTGTCTTTTTCTGGATCAAAATTGTCTAGAAAATGATATAAGAATTTAAACATACGTGT
>Ga0209092_10001749_pt1 | contig 20681 bp, 16 predicted proteins | sample FraStrMetagenome_FD_187446 | JGI IMG/M metagenome (GOLD analysis project Ga0209092, IMG submission 187446) | Marine eukaryotic phytoplankton communities from Arctic Ocean - Fram Strait ARC3M Metagenome (SPAdes) (version 2) | ecosystem: Environmental > Aquatic > Marine > Oceanic | place: Fram... | reverse complement strand
AAAATCAATTGATGTCTTAATACACCATTGAATCACTTAGACACTCGAACTCGAATGTAAAGGCTATACCTTCTTTTGGATTCATGATGAGACCAAGTGTAGAAATATCTATTATCGGGGAATTTGTGCATGTTATGTATTAACTTATATGAGGACAGCCTGGCTATTTTACCTTCGTGTAGGCCTTCTTAACATTAGGAACCCTGACTAAAAACTATAAAGAACAAACAAATAAATATCCAAACAAACTTTTAAAAATGTAGAATTTTGAATTATTTCATACGAGGAATCTCGAACAAAAAAGCAAAAAAGATGCATCTTATGCCAAAGTCTTCTTCTCTTTCTGTCTAATAACAAACTGTGCAGTATGAGCATGAAACTTCTTGTTCCATACCTAAATGTTGGGACATTACATGAATTCATTTATGTTTTTTTGTTAGCCTCTCAATGCACGAGAAACTCCACCAGCTATTTTTTCTTTTACCATCAACATCAATGCAGCAGAGAAGACACCTCTTGTTAACTCTGGTCCCAACCCTTGAAATAATGATGTTAGACCACCATCGTTGTACATTTTTAGCAACATTGCTGGAATAGAAATTTTTTTGGCATCTTTTGCATCCCCAGAACCTTTTGCTTGTAGCATTACTTTTGCTCTCAAATATGGAAACACAAGTACTGTGGCAAGCGTTCGAGCAACAATTCCCAAAAGAAAAGCTTCCAATGCAGATAATTCTTGCCTTTTTTTATTAATGGACCTTACTTTGGAATTGTTAGACCGACCAGCTAGTATGATACGTTTTACCTGTTCATAAACTAGTCGTAATAGTGGTTTGAAAGATAGGGAAAAATTACAAATATTAGTTGCCAAATCGTTATAATTATCAAACACAAAAAGATGGTACGCTTGCATGGTATTACCTGTGTATTGTATCGAAGGTTTTAAGCACAACACAGTGTATGCCTGTATTCCTTTGTACATGCCAGAGAAACCCTATTAGTTTTTCAAAAATATAATGTAAAACATTTAGATTAGAACCTCATGGTGCAAAAATGAAATAATCTTAAAACATGTAGAAATACGTACTTTTTCAGAAAGCATTGCAGTCATGAGCGCATATGGCCCTGCATTACTTTTGGAGGTTTGAATTTTTGTAGATAGACAATCGATGGGAAGAGTGATTGGTAAATGCGCCCATTCTGCTGCGCATCCCAAAGCTTTGTTGTATATAAAATCATAAATGACACAATGGTAAGTATCTCATGGGTTTGAATTAACATAAAACCTAAAAAGAAAATAATGTTTTCACTCACTCAGGTTGGCTACAGGCCCAATTTCTTTCGTTGATACAACCGATGTATACATATTTTTGAAAGTTGTATATGCAAAAAAATACAATGCTTTTTCTGTCGCTGATTGAAAAGCACTCGTTCCTACACCATTATAAAAGGCTTCGATTCCCTCTTCTTCATACATTTTCTTCGCAAGTTCAACAGTAGAAGTTGGAGCATTTTTTGGGCTAGTTTCCTTCCCTTCTTTTTCATCACCATCTTCGCTTGAATCTTTTTCTAAGTCTCTTGCATCTTCCATCTCTCTGCGATTCTCTATTGTTGTACTTGATGCTTGCATCTTTGTTTTTAAGACTTCTAGTGGATAAAGAGTTGATGCACTAAAGATTCCTGCAAGTGACGCTGAAATCACTTCGGCAGCGACATGTTGTGATTCCGACATGATGTAAAATGTTGATTGCTCTGATCACTGCAAAAAAAAGCTGGCGCCATATGCCCTGATAATAAGATTGCGCCGGATTGGAAAAACAATGAATAGTTACTATAAAGCAGGCACTACGGATCTATTATTCATCGTGCCTAATTATTTCTCTTTGACTGTTCAAAAATAAGATACTTAGTTCGTTTTAGGATTTAAATAAAGATAAGTATTGATCGTATTCCCTAAATAAACATACATTCATCTAAATGTTGTGATCACTGCGTCATTCAATATTGTAATTAGGAAGGGCTAGTATTGATTGTGAAATGAAGTTTGTGATCAGCAGAGTTGACTTTCTTAATTACTGCTGCATAGTGTGAAAACGATATATGAATAGATGCTTATACAATTCCATATTGTTGTTCGTAGAATCCTTGTACCCTACCCAGCAGTTCTCATGCGAACATCACCATTCTTCATTCCAGGATTCTTTGCTGCATATTCACATAGTTATTCATTATCAATTTGTTAATTGTGAGATAGATGTCTGTAAAAGCCTCTCTGAACGGACCGAATAGACGAAAGCAAAAAGTAAAAACTTCATCATTATATCATGATGATGAAGCATCTATCACATTCCACATTAGAGATATCGATGAATTTTCTCACAGGATAGCTCAATTAAGTGCATCCAAAGAAAGTTTATTAGAGGAATTCGGAGATGTATGCTTTTTCAATCCGTATGGACCAGCAGGGAAAAAATTACTTTGGCAACACTCTGAGAAATCCGGTAAGTATTTTTCATCCTTTCTATTCCACTTCGCTTCAATTTATAAAAATTAATTCTATTTTGTCTCTTCTTGCGTACCATCACAAAAAGGAAATACAAACTACTCTGAGCAGAGAAGCCAAGATCCTATTCTTATACATTTTCATGATATTTCTGTTTTTATTCTTCGAGCCATTCCACTTCCCGATCATTTTATATCGAATGAAGATGAAGACGAACAAAATGATGTCTTATTTATATCAAGGGTTCAAGGACATATTAATAAAGTGTGTGGTAAGCACCCTGATATTATTTTCCATCAAATTTTTACCCATGTACTTTGAAGTCAAACACATTTTTAATCTCAAATTATCCTTATGAACTTAGTGGATACCAGAACTAAAGTCACATGTTGCTCAAGACAACCTGATAAAACAAATTATGACAGCCTCTCGATAGTTGGCGTGGAAGTTTACCTTCCGAAAATAGGCTTTGTTCATGATAAGCAGTATGAACTTATTAATCAATCAAATCAAAAAGAACAGAATGCTTCCATTCGAAAGAAATTTACTGCTAAAGAAATCAGTCGTCAATTAATGAATCGTACATTTTATGGCATACTGAGCGTTAATGAATTGCAAGTTATCAGTATTGATGGAATAGATATTGTTTGTCGTATATTTGTAGTTAGAACGCATGAACCAGAAGAAGAAAATTCATCTTCAATGTCATCTGCAGACGCAAGCATGGAAGATCCAATTCGTGGCAGAGTTGTGATTGATACAGAATTTTACATAACACCTACATCCGATGATTTAGAAATCACTGGATCCAAAGTAGTACCAGAAGGAAAATTACCAGATGATGTTATTCATATTACAACAATAGACATGGAATGGTTTCCTATCCGAAGGGTTCTTTTAGCTCCTTGCATCAAACTGACAAAATATGTGCAAGCTGGAAGAGGAAAATACACGCATATTCCAACATTATTAGATAAAGAACGCAGTCCTGATGCTCCATCTTCAGATGATGATAATTGTCCTCATTGTAAAATCCCTTTAGATTGCTGCACATTTGATCGTGTCCTTCTCTTCATTATGTCTCTATTGTACCCTGATGATAAGAAATACACTTTTCGGCTCGATAATTCAGAAATTAACACGATGGCTGATGCGGCTGAAAAGTTAGGCCTTCTACCACTTGCTGACCTTTGTGAGGCTAAAAATTCTTCTTTTGATTCACGGGTTCGTAAGGATGCATATATTAGGTTTGCAGAAGTTGAAAATCGTAATAAAAATGCGGAACTTTTGATTATTCTGGACGGTATGGTACTTGATATAACACGATGGCTTGATGAACATCCTGGTGGGCCGTCTATTATACCATCACAGGCGCTAAACATAGATTGCACAGTGTTTTTCGAAATGTATCATGTTTCTAAGCAATCATTTTTATATCTGAAGTCATTCTATATTGGTGAACTGGCACCTGAAGATATCTTAAAGTTAAAAAGTAGTGGCGAAGGAGTTACAGCCTCTACTGGTTTCCTACAGTCCTTGCGATCTTTTACAACTGAATGGCGTATCAAACTTGATCAAAAGGTGAACAACAATGTGCATAAAAGCTTTTAAAAACACTATGATTGCGAAATAGAGACATTGTCGACATTGTCGAAATTAGGCAGTATATTGACCATGTTTTTTTGCAAGATAAAGGATATTTCAATTATATGACGAATATAAACCTGAAAGGATTTATGGTTGAAAAGATTCTAGAAAAATGAAAAATAGCAAATAGTAAAATAACTCTTTTCATCATAATGATTGAACCTTCCTCCAATGATGCTGTATGACAGTTTTGTATTTGCATCATAAAATTAAAATCGTCTTTCCAACTTTGTGTTTGCTCATCATTTTCATTTCAACAAAGAAAATAAGACGATACTCCGAGCAATGGAGTTGGAAAACAAACTTGATATATATGAATCTTACAAGGTAAAGCATTCTACTCACTAACCACTCTCTAATCTTGGTTAATTTCGTGCGTTACTTATGACTTTTTTAATTACAAGTGACTTTTAAGATAGGAGGAAAAGTACGTAGATAACAGGATATCAGTTTTGTTCCAACTGTCAATTTTCGTACTATGTATCTTTAAGGCCTCGCAAAGATAGTTTCAGATGGATACAAAAGCTCTTTAGGATACATGTCTCTAGAGAGATTGTTTGTATTAAAAATAGAACTCAAATCCGTGCCATTGGTGCTTTCTATCAAAGAGTATTAAAGAGACTTGTCATAGAATTACAGTTTCTAAAAAATGGAACGGTATCAGAAAATGGAGAAGATTGGTGAGGGTACCTACGGTGTTGTTTATAAGGCAAAAGATCGAGTAACTGGAGAAATTATTGCATTGAAAAAGATTCGCCTAGAGGCAGAAGACGAAGGAATACCATCTACGGCAATTCGTGAAATTAGTTTATTGAAAGAACTTCAACATCCCAACATTGTTCGTTTGTACGATGTTGTTCATACGGAACGAAAACTGACGTTAGTATTTGAATTTCTAGATCAAGATTTGAAAAAGTACTTGGACGTCTGCGATGGTGGATTAGAACTTCCAATTCTAAAGAGCTTCCTCTATCAATTGCTTACCGGAGTAGCTTATTGTCATCATCATCGAGTTTTACACAGGGACTTGAAACCTCCTAATCTTTTGATTAATAGAGAAGTAAGTCGGATCTACACGAATTTTGCAATATATTTATTTCTCAAAAAGATGGTATCCAATCACTTACTTTTTTCTCCTAATGTCAGGGTCAACTAAAACTTGCTGATTTTGGTCTTGCAAGAGCTTTTGGCATTCCTGTGCGCTCATACACACATGAAGTTGTGACTCTTTGGTATCGCGCTCCTGATGTATTAATGGGTTCTCGTCGTTATTCTACTCCTGTCGATATTTGGTCAATTGGTTGTATATTTGCTGAAATGGTCAATGGCCGTCCATTGATTACAGGGACTTCAGAGGCAGATCAATTAGATCGAATTTTCCGTATGTTTGGAACTCCTACAGAATTAGAATATCCAGGTATTGTGAATTTACCAGAATATACTTCGGAATTTCCTGGTTATCCCAAACCAAGAGCCGGTTTAGGTGGGTTAGTGCCCACCTTAGATGCATCTGGTTTGGACTTGTTTCGTAGAATGATGCAATATGATCCCAGCAAACGAATTACAGCTCAGGAAGCACTTCGGCATGTTTTTTTTGTCAATTTAGTTGGAGGAATAAATTCAAATAATCGAGGACGGTAACAATCTATTTATAAGTTACATTTATGTGAGATGGGTGACAAATTATTATTCACAATGTGTAAGATACACTTTTGATACATCTTTTTCATGTATCATAGGAATGAGCAACAAACAAAGGATTGAATTGCATTGTGACACAAAATTCTTTCTACTGTTAAGGTTTATTCATTGCCTAGTTGATTTGGAAAAGTATGTATTTATTTTTCGTTAAGGAAACATAGTGCATCGCGAGAGTTTACTTACGCATATCAACAACCAATGCGGTGTTCTTGAAAGTGGGCTTGTCTACTTGGAATTTTTCTAATTGTTCCTTCCAGTCTTTAGCTCCCATTTCTTCTTCGGTGAATTGAGATTTAGCTCTTCTTGGGCCACGGGGTTTAGGTTCTTCTTCCTTAGTGATCATAGAAAGAGACACTTTTCCTGCCTCAGCATCAACTGACTTAACTCTGATTTGTACTTTTTCTCCAGGTTTGACAACATCAGAAACAGAATTTACACGACCAGCAGCAAGGGCAGAGATGTGTACAAGACCATCAATTTCTCCCTCAAGACCTTCTCCAAAATCATTGACAGCAAAACGAACGAAAGCTCCGAAGTCAAGAGTTGATTGAACTTCTCCTTCTACAAATTTATCGGAGTCGAATCCAGCATCTACAAGAGCTTGCATGGCGGCACGTTGAGCAGCACGATCTCCTCCAGATCTGCGTGGTCTGTCTTTTCCATTATTTCTTCCTTTTCCTCCTCCACCACCTCTGGCATCAGCTTCCTCAGATCTCATACTTACAGCAATTTGTTTCTTCTCGGTATCGACGTTGATGATACGTACGGTTACCTTATCTCCAGCCTTTACAATATCCTCAACATTGGAAACAAAGTCGTCGGAAAGACGAGAAACGTGAAGAAGGGCATCAGTGGCAGCTCCAATATCCAAGAAAGCTCCGTAGCTAGTGGTTGTTTTTACGGTTCCCTCTACCATAGCTCCCTTTTCAAGTTCACCAAGAGGAGTTCCCTTAGACTTTTTGGAGTGCTTAGCAGTTCCAGAAGCACGAGCTGGTCGGTCAACATTGTGAGATTCTTCCTCTGTGTCTACACCGTCCATGGCGACTACTTCAGCAGGTACCTCTTCAGGTGTCTCGGACATGAAAAGTGGCTATAAAGTGACGTGACAAATAGTAGACATGAATGAGTTGACAAAATATTGAGAATCAAGTGAAGAATGATTAGACTTACACCAACACATGCATTGACTGTATTGAAAGATACTGCGGATCTGGAGAATGCAGTGGATTGAGTGAATGCTGCAGCAGTCAAAGATGGAGGAAAAAGAAAAAATGGCAGAAATGAGTTAATGAACTATACAAACATTTCATAGCTCATAGACAATATTATTCACCAGCACAACCTGACGCAAATCAAAGAAGTCTCCTCCCGAAATTATGGAAAAAATTCCGGAGAAAGAGCCTTTTGTTGTTGGTCCAGGTAGTAAATAATACATGGCTAGCATGCTGTCAAGGATAACAATATCTACTTGACTTTAGACTGGACGACCTTCTCCATATGGAACACTTCACTCATATAGCTTACCAGAAGCAATTGGTGCGGCAACAGCCAAAGTAATAGCGAGAGCAGAGGTTGAGATACGCATCTTGATGTTATTGACTTTTTCTTCTTTTAGTAACGCTAGCTTGAAAGAGTAATAGAAGGTCTATCTTTCGCAAAAAATTCTTTCGTTAGATAGTTAGTTACTTCGTGAGTCGTTGTAATCGCTCCAAGTTGATGCAATGAGTATGATGGTTTACTGTGTTGGCCAACATCAACGCACTTCAATATTACTCTACATCAACCCTACGTTGTTAAGTATTTGGAATTAAATACGTACGTCAATCACAATCTGACTTCCATCTCATCCATCAAAACTTTACCTCTGATTCCAGTATACCTGTACTACGCTCAGAAGGCTTTCTTGAGCTTCTTAAACAGAATTCTTCGTCAATTGAAAAGGTCCAATTTTTATGGCGGAGGATGATTCTGTACCTAATAAGAATTCCAATAACATCTAATCAATGAAAGGAAATCATAAGTAGTAGCCGTTAAATCCGTATCTTAACCTCATTTATTTATGTAAGTACGTGCGTCAGAATCCAACTTTCGAAACATACTTAGAAACCATGTTTGAAGGGAAAAGGACTCGATTACCATCATGACATCATGATGAAACTCCAACATCCGCATATTTTCAACAATGTCCGCCAGGAAATAATTCATCAGATCTCACACATCAGGAATGAATAAAAAAGTACTTTTGTGACTTTCCAACATTATATAAATTCTAAAACATTATGAATGGCTTCACCTTTATTCTTGTCAAAGTGTTCCTGTAATATTGATTATACTTTTTAACAACAGTTTTTGATAGAATCAGATCTTATGATAATAAAATTGAAAAATCTTGTTTCGTGTGAAGGATTCTATATTCTACCACCTCTAAGAATATTTTGATTTGTTTTTTCACGTAATCCTCTCATCATGTGTGCCTTCATACCAGCCTCTGCAGTATTTTTCCCCCCCACACTTTTGCTATAAAGTATAGTTTTTCTTTTTAAACTTTTACTCCAGGATGCTGGTAAAGTATGCTTCTTTTTATCAATGTGTTGAACAATCATTCTTTTATAATTCGATAGTGGGATCCATTGTCGTATATGATCATGAATTGTTTCATCCACAAGCCCATCACGACAGGAATGCTGAAAAATTCTTTCTATAGCCTCTATCTGTTTCTTTCCTGGTGGTAGCAAATTAGAACAACATTCTAAAATTCTTCGATAAGTTATATTATTAGCAGATCCATAATCTGGTGCATCACGAAGATCTTGAAATGCTTTTGATGCAATTCCGAATGCCTCCAGTTTGGTACGAGCATCCACCTCTGGTGTTATTTTGGAACATACCTGTAAAATGATATTAAATGATTCTACGTTAGGTTTTGCTTCTTCATTACCACTCAAGTGTTCATCCAACATGCGTTCATGGAGCATGAATACTTGTTTTGATTTGGTGAGAGGATCTGCATGAGGATGGAGGAAAGCTTTCATGGTAGCTATGAAAACTTTTGAGTTTGTGGCAATTAATAATCCGTCAGTATCAACATCGGTTATAGTTTCCATTCTATTCAACACTTTTATAGCTTCTTCAGTAGAATTTTTGGTAGTTTCATCATTAGCCCAAGCTGATATAACATCAAAGTATTGTTTCCAAGTAGGCTTCACATTATTGTCAACAGTATGATACACATTTTCCATTCTGACAAGAGCTGCATCAGATCTTTCAGCGGCATTTTCCAAAAAAGGACTGCTTGCAAGTGTATGAATAACATACGCGAAGCATAGTTGGTCAGGACGCATATGATTTTCTTCCATCCATGACAATAATTTTTCAGATCGAGGTGCTGCACGTTTTGACTTCGATTTTGACCACGCGAGAAAGACCAGTCTATAACAATCTAAATCTGGTTTGACATTACTGGCCTTTGCCTGAAAATTTTGATCTATTTTTTTGAGAATACCATGTGCTATGTATGCCGACTCTCTCTGTTTGGAAGCAGCAAGAAATTGAAGGACAGATTTATATGTTTTTAATGTAGGATAACATGTATCTGCATTTACAATTTCAGCATGAGTATCTTCATCGGGATCAATGTTAACATCCTCATCTTCTTCCTGTCTTTCAACGATGTTCAGCTTATGCTTTTGGACATATTCATCCATCTGTCTTAAAACAGCTGTCACTTTAAAAATAGCTGAATGTTGTTTGCTGGAACACCATGTATCAATCATGATTTCAAATGTTTCCATGTTTGGAAGACTATCGTCATAACTTTTTCTACTTGTCACCTTATGATATACTTTTTGTACTTTTGATGCAGACATTGGTTCTTTGCTTGCAGACCAGATTTTCATGACATTATTATAGCATTCTACATCTGGCTTCACAGCATCTTTCCACTTTTCTTGTGGTTGAGATGATAGCGTATTGGAATACATTTCCTCCATATGCTCAAGAATAGCTTGAGCTCTTTGGGGTGCTCCCTGTAAAATATCGACATTTTTTGTCACTAATGTGGAATCAGCAGACATTACGAAGGTTTCAATAAGTTTTGCGTAATGCTTCGATTCTGGAATGATTTCACTGCTGTCAGAGGAATTTGCCAAATCTTCCATTTTATTCAGAACTCGCTCGGCATTTGTGAGATCTCCCGTTTCACAATACGCATATAAGACCTTCATTTTGCAATGTGAAGTATGTTGAAAGTTAGTATGCATGATATCAAAGAAAAGGTCAGTCCAAAAGACCCAAAATATCTTTATCAGAACTCACCTTTTCAAAGTCATCTGATGTACTCGCCTCTTTCTCCAAGTTTTCAATCAGTGTTTTTTCCTCTTCATTTGGTATATATGACAAAAAACGCTTTCTTACGAGTTCTTGATTTTCCCAATCATTGTTCTTCCGAGACAGTGGAAGTATTCTTGGTGGGTAACATTTAGGATCTTTTACACCAATGCAACTTAAATGTTTGGCGAAGATTGGGCGAGATTGTATTTTCTTGGAGAGAACCCTTCTTGTATTTATAATTGCAATTGATCGCATTGCACTAATGATTGGAATGGAAGAGGTAGATGTTACAGTCTCTTGCGTTTCAAGGCATGAATTGCCCTCCGTTTTTATATGCTCGTGTCCTTTCATTTGTTTGTTCTTTCGTAGGATTGTACGTATAACACATAGGAAGTGAAAAACAGGAACGAATCAGATGTTATTTTTATTTTTATTATTATTATATTTTATGTTTCATCATGATTGATTTGGTAGAATCACTTGGAACCTCATTGGATGCATGGATTCAAAAGAAAATTCATTATTATAAAAGAGTATATAATTGGTGTTACGAAATTGAGAAATACAGATTCTATCAATGCAGATTCAAGAATTCGTTCATTAGGATGTAGGATGTACAAATTCAAATGGAATATGTTTTTCATCATTTGAGATGAACGTCATTCGTTCCATCTTTTGTTTTTAACACACCATACAATTCTGGCCTACGATCTCGAAACAAACCCCAAGCAGATCGAATCTCCCTATTTTGTTCCACATTCACCTTGGAGACAATAATATCCATATCCAGATCCGAATTGGCCTCTTGTATAATGAGACCCGTCACATCGGTAATGAAGGATTTCCCATAAAAATGGATTCGTTGTTTTTCTGTGTGAGTTTTGGAATCTAATAAAATTTCAGTTCCTATGCGATTGGAGGCCACGACTGGGATCATCTGTGATGATGTAAGTTTCATTATAAATATAAATATAAGTATAAGCATCAATAATAATGGAAATAAAAACCGAAATAAAAGTAACTCACATTTGCAGCAGCATGTCCCTGCATAACTCGTTGCCAATGCTGGGAGGAATCCAAGGTCGGATCTTGTGGTTCCGTCCCAATCGCCGTGGGGTACAATAATACATCGGCGCCTTGCAACGCCATGGCTCTGGCAGCTTCGGGAAACCATTGATCCCAACATATGCCCACACCAATGGTATAACCCTCTCGTGATGCAAAGACTTGAAATCCTGTATCTCCAGGACTGAAATAGAATTTTTCTTGATATCCTGTCCCATCTGGAATATGTGATTTTCGATATTTTCCGAGGATGGATCCATCGGAATCAATCATGATGACAGTATTGAAATAGACATTGTTGGCTCGTTCAAAGATGGAGATGGGAAGTATGACGTTGTGTTGTTGCGCAAGGTTTTGAAATGTGAGGAGGAGAGGATTAGGATGGGGAGAAGAAGAAGAAGATGAAAGATCTTCGGCCAATGCGAATAAGGAAGCTTCCTGACTTTGACAAAAATAAGGTCCCATGAATAATTCTGGGAGTACGACCAAGGTAGCATTGTGTTCTTGGACGGCAGTTTCAATGGCGGTAATGGCTCGATGGAAAAAGTCTTGAGCAGGAGTATGAATATTATGGGAAGAAGATGGGAGAGTTTTCAGTTGGACAGCCGCCACAATGAGACTTCTGGGTGCACATTCTTGATCCTTTGATGTTAGTTTTGATGTTGATTGTGATGTCTGGTATAGTTCCTCACGGAAGCTTTGATAGGATTGAAGGAATTGATTTGGTTCATATGTGAAATGAGTCTCATCTTGGGTTGGTTGACCAATGACCACGGAAGGAAGAAGAATGGTGGAAAGATTCATGATTAGTATCAATGCACTTATCAAGTGACCGTGAGACACATTGCGAAACACCATGGTGTGACAAATGGAATTTGGGATTGTCCAAAAATAAGAATAAGAATAAGAATAAGAATAGAATAGAATAGAATCAATGCCACAGCAGCAGCAGAACAAACGATATCCAATTTGGAATAATTAATATGTAGCCCAATTTTGGAATAGATCTCACGTAGACAAATTTAAGGTATTCTTAATATGAATATTACTATTATATTCTCCATCAAGAAGACAATAATATTCTCGGATATCAAAATGCAGAGAATGGTGTTGTGGGTCATGAAATTGTTAGTCATAGTTTGTCATTGTGGGATTGGTCAATCCTTTACCGTCCCAAGCACACTGCTGAGCAGCACTTCCGGAAGAGCAGCTTTCCATTCGAACAAAAGTCAACGTATTATTATTATTAGAAGACACCATCGTCGACGTCAGCAGTGGAGGCAACTCCTGTCAAGTCCCGAAGACCAGGAATCTACAGAGTCAACAGAGGAAGAATGGGACACATCTACACCATCTACAACATCTGTTAAAATGGATTCTTACAAACGCCAACAGCAATTAGAATTAGAAGCTTTGCGAAGCAATGTCCAACAAAAATCCACTTCCTCCAACAATCTTTCCAATCGTCAAAATGGGATGGGAGAAGAAACTCCAAGTGAACGTGATACCTTTGTTCCTGTGTTGGCAGTCATTTCCTTAATGGGGTTGTTTGGATCCTATGGGTTTGAAATGTTGAGATTGTATTCCAAGGGAGAATTGTATCTTCCTTGGAATAATTGAAGTGATGAATGATGGTATCAAATGTAGATGGATATAGTCAAAAGTGTATATAAACTATGATTATGTTTCACACATTAAGTGATTGTGCTCTTCTTCCTTCTTATTCCACTAACTAAATTCAAATAAAATAAATTCCAATAAAATAAAATAAAATAAAATCATGCAAGAATGGAGGGTGTTACTTGGAAAGAAAGACACCGGCATCCAATACCACCATTTGAGTATTTTTATCCACATTGCCTCTTGAAAAGGCCTCCAAATGATTCATAATAGGACAATTTCCACCACAATTATTCCGGGTAAATTCCGCATTGGGATGACATTGCAAATATGCTTGCGTCGAAGCATGGTACAACATCACTGACTTCCCACGCTCCCAATATTTCGTCTTCTCCACACATTCGACTCTCCAATCATCTCCACCATCTCCTTCTCCATCATTCCCATATCCACTCACTTCATTCTGTCCACTCAAACTTGCCTTCACACGATGAGAATGCAAATTTCGTTGAGAGTCATTGTGTGTCAATCTCACATACGAATTGCATTGAATGGGTTCTCCAGCTTCGCACGCGGTCGATTCTTCATGGCCTTGACGGATCACCCAAAGACTCGCGCTTTCACTCTTTTGAGGAGAGAATGTTACCACCTGTTGACGAGATCCAGATCCATAATTTTGACCATTTAAACTGCTTAATACGTATTTTTCTCCACTTTTTTGATGAGCTAATCGAACTGCTGATTGACATGTGACATATTTGGTCTCCTCTGTCGTTCATTTTATCATAAATTCATATTATATCATATTATTTCATAAATTGATATATTCCATTCATGGGACTTGTGAGTGACACACGATCAAAACACCATCCAGTCATCTTACGACACACGAACCTTACCTTCTTCAGTACTTCCATAGTAAGCTTCCACTCCCCAAAAATGCATTGCCAATGAGACGGCAAGAAATCCATAAGTGAGTGCCATGTTGCTTTTTACCATTGTGATCGTCTTGCTTCCAGCAGCAGTCTCACTTCCAAACGTCTTTGAACTTTACTCCCGATGTTGCACGGTAAAAATGAACACATGAATAATTCCTTCGGGACTTTCCTTTGGGATCGGCTTTGCGTAGACTTTGTGTACCTTTCCACATAAACATTCATCTATGTATTCATCTATGTATTTGTCTATGTGTTTGTCTATGTATTTGTCGAAGCACCAAAATGTACTACAGGTTAATAAGTAAGTATTAGTAATACATTCCGTACACGTGTTTGGAAGAAACGAAATGAAGGTTATATTGCCATATGTATGCACATACGTTTTATGATAATCAAATACCTAAATAGGTAGAAATGTGAGATTTGTTTGTTTGTTAGTTTGTTTCAAGATGAATTTCTTCGTTTTTTATCACTGCAGAGTTCATCATCATGGAATGAATAATGATTAATCGATAATCAATAATTATCAACATCCAGCAACTGAAACATCATCCATAATAGAAGTAGAAATATTGGATTGAACAAACATGTCAACACGAACGAAATAAAGATTCTTTATGTATAAAATGTGAAAAATAATCATTCGACCATCACCAAAGTGACAATGCAATCAATGTCAATAAAAGATTCCTTCACATTATTTAATATCCACAAACTAGGAATTCTATTTCAACCATTTGGAAACTTCCTTTTGACTCCACTTTTCTAAATTATCCTGCTTTACAATATCATAAGTGTGAGGATCACTTTTTTCCACATATAACTTCTTGGAAAATAAAAACTTTTGGATGGGCATGGTCACAACTGCCCAAAAAAATATATACATGAATCGGTATTTGGCAGGTAAAAATGGAGGAGGATAAATGAAAAATTGAGTTCGAATATTTTTCAAATAATCGGTGACCATAGAGGGTGGTGAAAACATGGCATACAAAATACATTGAAGGGAGACATCCACTGGAAAGGCAGTGGATGCGATAAGGTCCTTTTTCCCTTTTGCTCCCTTATGGATAGATGTACATACGGCACCAGGACACACAGCGATAGTTTGTACACGTTTTTGGATGTGCGAGGGATTGGATTGAGTGCATTGAAGTCTTATATCTTCATTTTTATTCAATGTCCGAACATGCAACATTTGGGCAAATTTAGAGTTTGCATATGCATGCATGGGTGTAGGAGGCTCAATGAGATTTCTCCCACTAGCTATAGGCTGACCTCCAGCATTAGATGTCAACAATGCATCACCAGTAACTCCTCGATGAAAGTTGGAGGCAATATAAATGATACGAGGGAAATTAGATGATCTTTCTAAGAGAGGTTTCAATTGATTTGTAAGGACGTAGTGTGAAAGATAATTGACACCAAATACCAATTCGTATTGCTGTTTTGTCCTGAGCATTTCCCCATCTTCACCGAGTAAATTTGGAACCCCAGCATTGTTAATCAGGAAATCTACATGAGTATATGAGAAATCAGAAAGAATTTGCTTGCAAGCAGACTGGACAGTATCTAGATCAGTAAAATCTGCAATGTATGGAAAAAAACGACGTTGGGGTTCTTTTTCAATTTCTTTCTTTTCTTCATCGGCCAAAGAAATATTATTCTCTAATTCGTATTGAAGAGCCGCTAGACGTTTCGTTGATCTACCAATAGCAATTATTGTAGCACCTAATCCATGAAGCATTTTCGCAAGCTCCAAACCAATACCTGAAGTTGGACCCGTGATAATTATACAAATCCCAGTTAATGGTTGACCATCGCAATCATCTGCTGCTTCTTTGCTGCCAACACGCTTTGCATATTCATGAATGGCGTTGATTGCAGCTTCTTTATCAAACTCAGGTTGCGGAAATTGCATAACAAGGTGAAATAATGTATACCAGAAAATAACAAACACTGCAACGAAGACACATGTAGTCATGGTCATGAATTGCATTATCGCCATGCTTTCTTTTTGAGTTGATGTAAAACTATATGAACACCAAAAATCAATTCTTGTTGCACAGTGATGAATCTGATTCTCAGTCTCCAATGGGATTGATGGATCGTGTCTTTGCTAATTAATTTCGAGTAAAGTGCTATGAACATTTATTGAATATGTTGTTGTCCGCCAACCCAATGACAGAATTTTGAATATAAAATGTCGTACTCCAAACGGATAAAAATATGCTCAGCACATACGATGCATTCTGAAACTGCGTATGTGGCTACAAAAGTAGGTTACATTAATTACGGACTGCTGAAAAGATAAAGCTGCGTCAATTTCACGACTATCAATTTAGCGTGATTACCAGTAAGATATATAGGAATTAAATCCGGACCTGCTGTCCAAGTTGAGCAAACAAAGTCTTCTCATTTTGTTTGGAGCTTATTCACATTTTCACATTTGTCAGGAGATGAAGGCAAATGAAAATGTAAATTGGTTCAACCGCTGCTCTTTTTTTCTATTTCTTTCATCTATTGAATGATACTCAATATACTTTTTAGTTAATAATTTTAAACGACTATTCATTGTAAAAGTAAAATACCTGAAAACAATTGAATTACATAACCACTCAAATAATGAGATTTGATTAGATGATGAAGCTATTGCTTAAAAATTAAAGAGCAATAGCTTATTTTCATTCCAGAAATTATCACTTTGACATGAAATATAAACATTTACTTTTATTTCAGAAAGCAAGCAGATATTTTTAACTGCTCCTAAATCATATACAACAACAACCTTTTTCTGCTGCTGCTGGAGTGAATTTATGACCTGTCAAAACATATACGTAGATTGTACGAACAAAAACCAGGAATTGCAGATCGAGGTGATGGCTCCTGCATGTCAAAGAACTTTCATGATCAATTATGCTTTCGATGAATGATCATGGATATAAATCATTCATATTTCCAATTCTTTTTATAATAACAGGAAGTATTCATCGCGGCCTATCCATATCATTATCGATACATAATCTGTATCGAGGACTCACAAATGCATCATTCTTACACAAGAGTTACAGCCAACGATATTGTGGGAAAAACATTCGTTGCAAAAGAATAAGCCCAGCTCTCATTTCATTTCAAAGAAATACAATACTTCGATATGAAGATAATCTCGTTCTGTACGAAAGATCTGGCGATAGCAATGATAATGAGAACACTGAGCAAGAGGAAGAAGATTACATGAACGATAATGACGACGATGCAGCTTTTTTGGATGAACTTTTCTGGAATGTAGAAATATCTGATGACGATGCTAACCTCTTCAAGATAAACTCTAAAATACAAAGTAATGATCAAGTTTCTCTTCATTCTGACGATTTCCAGAGCATCAATGACCCAATTAGTATGAAGAATCTAGGAATACAAAACTTAGTACCTGATTCCATAGCCGATGAAACTGATTCTCTAAAACCAAAACTCCTTTCCATCGCTGATTTGGCAAGTAATAACATATCTCCAATGGAAATGTTGAAGTTAGCACCAGCTTCACAAATTGCGTACTTTTATCTCCAATCTTTGGGCTTATCTGAAGACACAATGTGGAAAATAACTACTGATGCCGGTCCTATACTTGGTTTAACCGTGCCCAACTTACAAAATAAAATCCATTTCCTTCAAACGAAATTGGGCCTATCAGATGATGATATCATCTCGATCTTGACGCGGCTTCCTACAATCCTTCAGTTGAATGTTACTAATAGTTTGAAACCGAAATTAGAATTTTTGGAAAAAGAGTTGCTTTTACTAAATGGGACAAGTCAATTCAATTCAACAAGGAGTAATGAATCAGATTCTCCATTTAATCCAATCCTGAAATACATGGTGATAAAATATCCAAGTATTTTATGCTATTCGCTGAAAAATCTCCAAAAGAAAGTTCTTTTTTTTCGATCAACATTAGAATTATCGTCTAGTAAGGTGTCGAAACTTCTTACAGAAAATCCAGTCCTATTGACACTCAGTGTTGAAAATAATCTTCAACCAAAAATCCAGTTTTTCCAAAATGAAGTCCTCCTCTCTTTACCAGATTTGCAACACATTTGTCTTGAAAATCCCAAGATTCTGACTTACAGTTTAAGGTCTAAACTTTTTGATATAATTATTTCATATTTCATTATGAGACTAAGAATGGAAGTTCCGACGCACGTAGCAAAAGTTCTGAACAGGTTTCCACAAATACTAGACTTTTCACTCGAGAATCATATGTTACCTCTAACATTGTATTTTATAGAGGATTTGGGCTTGCATATAAAAGAGTTTCGGTCAATATTGTTGAAATATCCCAAAATTATGACGCATTCGTTAGATAAAATTGAATACGTTATTGAGTTTTTATGTGAAGAGCTGGACTTAGGGAAGACCACTTATTTTGATGGTTCCAGAACACAAGTGGACGATGATTCCATAAAAAGAATTTTATTACAAGCTCCTCAAATAATAGGCTACAATGTCGAGGACACAATACACTCAAAAATATTTTACTTACAAACAGAACTTGAATTAGATGCAGATAGTGATGGATTGGATGAGATTCGAAAACTGATTGTAGGTATGCCTACACTACTGCTTTGTAGTATAGAACAAAATTTAGACCCAAAGATTCAGTACTTGAAAAATCAATTCGGATTGGATATGGCTCGCAATTTCATATTAAATCAGCCTGCTCTTTTGGGATATTCTCTGGAAAAAAGAATACAACCTCGATTTAAAACTTTGATTACAGAAGGATTTGATCCCAAAAAAATAACAACTGTGCTCACAATGCCACAGAAAAAGTTTGAAGATTGGATTATCAAAAGTAGACTTAAGGTGAAAAATCAAAACCAAAGTCGCGAGAGGCAACTGGACAATAACAAAAAAATAGAATCTGACACAAACAATCATAATGAGAGACGAAGTGCTCGAATTGTTCATTGGAATAGAGAAAGACAATAGGTTACGGCAAAAAAATTCTTGAGTTAGATCTTAAAACATTCAAGAGTGTCACTACAATCACCACATGTATTCATCTTTCATCTCCTGCAAGTTCAGGTAAAAATCCCTCTGATTGTGTGACTATTTTTCATGACTCAAATTGTGCGCTTTTCCAAGGTCTCTCAAAAGTGAGAATATATGAAATACTCAAGAATTTCTGAAAACTTTAAAGCTTGAATTATGACGAATTCAATATAACTTCTGTATCTTGTTATATTTGTTGATGTGAAAACATATATGTAAAGTTTTCTTGTCATAAAATGCATCGATTAAAAGGTTATCTTTATCTGGAAGAGACATACAAATATGATTGCCCTATAATGAAATTAGTCTCCACCATAAATATTCAGATCTTTGGCTGTTTTTGTCTTCATTATTTTTAGTTTTGCAAAGGTACATTGATAAGAGACCGTAGATGTCTTCGTGGTATATATTTCATTTATTCCTCTTCGGAGGATTTCAACAAGAAGAAAAATGAGGTACCGTACAACTCACATTTTATTTGTCGTGGATGAAAATTCTTAAATATTGCAGCGTACTTTCTCTTAGCGGATTTCAGCGTGACCTTGCCACACTGTAATTTGTAGGTTCAAACTAATTTCGTTACGTTGGAAATTGGTGACAACTTCTTTATTCAAACGAAAATTTAATTATTCAAAAAAACAAAACCCAACTTTACATTTGTTTACATTATTTCAGTGATTGATGCACTGAGACCTATTTGAAACCTATCTAATATGAATCTGTTTCGTAACATTTCGTTTGCCATGGGGCGAACCAAAGCTCATGACAATAATAATTCATTCGATTTTTCTACATCCAGCGATGTTTGGTTCGAGGAACAATCTTTGGATGAATTCGCTGCTCGTAAATCATCTCGAGTACCTGCCTCTCCAATCATCCCAGATCATGATACCTGGGTCGAACACTTCTCTGTTTCTGAGAGCCAGAGGATAGAAGGAAAAATCATTCTCCGATCCTACTTTCAGAGTGTTTCTACTGGAAGAAGACTTTGGGACGAACCGCCAACAGGTGCCAGTGAAATACAATATGCTACTGATCACGCAAGGCAAATGGCAATAATTCAATTGAATGATTATACAACAGGTGACAATTTTGGGGTTGAAAATTCAACAGAAAGTTCAAGTTTATTCAAAGCACTCAATTATCGTTTTTTACGAAAAGGTAAAAAGAACCAACAAACAAGTGAAATAGATGCAGGATTATCAAGCCCTCATGTTTTTGACGATCGGGATGTCCAAACTGCAATAGCAATTAGCCTGAATCAAGATTTTGTTGGAGTGTCTGAGAACAGAGACTTTACTTCTAATGTAAACAACGAGGAGTTTCCAGGTGCATCTTCTTGTGAAAATGCTCCACGCCACGGTAGATCGCATCCACCACAAGAATCTTTTTCACAAAATATCGAGGAAGACATAGAAATAGCAAGAGCAATATCACTGTCACTTATGAAATAATTCTTATGTAAAGTATCAAGATTTTAATAAATGGGATTTAATTACATCACATAGTTAAAGATTATTCATTTACTCTCTTTACTATAGAATTCAAAACCTCCACAATGTTCAGAGAGATAAAATATTTATGCGTTGTACATGAACACCTACAACCAAAATGTGAAGGCAGGTGTAGAACGACTCCATTCAAGAGTATGGACGGGTTTACTGCTGATCATGTTCTTTGTTACTTCTAAAAGAATGTGGTTGTTGTTGTTGCTGTGTTGTTTCTAGAGGCATACGGCATTACTGAACTGTGGTAGAACCCGTATACGCTCTTTCAGGATGTTAGGTCCTACGGTCTCCTAAATAATTGCATTGTTGCGTACAACG
>Ga0209092_10001747_pt1 | contig 20696 bp, 22 predicted proteins | sample FraStrMetagenome_FD_187446 | JGI IMG/M metagenome (GOLD analysis project Ga0209092, IMG submission 187446) | Marine eukaryotic phytoplankton communities from Arctic Ocean - Fram Strait ARC3M Metagenome (SPAdes) (version 2) | ecosystem: Environmental > Aquatic > Marine > Oceanic | place: Fram... | reverse complement strand
CGAACGCCTACTCATGCAACGATGGAGATGCAGCAGCCGAAGGCAGCTATACCTTCACCCGCACATGGACAAGCGTGGCCACCGATGACTGTGGCAACGAGAACACCGTGACCATGAGCCAGGACATCACTGTCCTCGACGAAATGGCCCCTCAGTTCACAGCGACTTGTGGCATTGGCAACAGTGAGACAGTGGAGTATGCTTGTGGGGATGACAATCAGAACGGCATCAACGACATCTTTGACTTCATCCAGATCCCAGCCGCCTGTGATGTGGCTTACGCTGACAACTGCGACAGTGAAGTGACGCTTGACTTCTCTTCTGTGGAGACGGGCTACTTGCCCACTGACGACATTGCCAACTTCTGCATGCCGTCTGACGTGGAGGCCACCGACAACGGTGAGACTTGCGACGACCGTGATCCAGAGGCTGTCCGTTTGTTCAACTTCCCAGGCGGTGAGTCCTTCACCATTGTAGCTGGAGGAAGCAGCATTGTTGAAATGGCGCCAGACAGCACCATGCGCATTGTGCTCGAGGTGGAAGACGGCAACGGAGGTGGATTCATCTTCGACGCCATCTACGACGGAGGCCACGATTGGAATGAGTGGTTGGATCTCCCTGGAATGCAGAACTACAAGAAGGACTGCGCCGACATCTTCCCAGGCATCGAAATCTGGACAGAGTGGGTTTACTACGTGATGGGCAACGGTACCATGAGTGGAACAGGAACCTTCGCAGGATCCGAGTTCGACTTGCAGCACCAGCCGTTGAACGCTTACTACGGTCTCCAGATCGGTGAAGGCGCCAACAACAAGAACGAGAACTACGGTGGTAGCGCTTGGTTCTTCTACAGCGGTGAGCTTGTGGTAGACGGTGCGAGCCAAGGCATGGTGTCTTCTAGTGGTGACATCTTCTTTGACCTCGATTGCTGCCTCGGATGGCAGATTGACTACAGCTACACCATCACCGATGATTGTGGAAACAGCACGGACTTCGCTTACACCGACCTCGGTACGGGTGAGTTCGACAACCTCGACAATGTGACGGTGAGCGGAAGCGGAACACACACTCCTTCTGACATCACCGGTGGTGTGACCAGCCTGAAGGATCCCATCCGCATCACAGGTCTGCAGCCAAACCCAACCAACGACTACAGCACACTTGGCTTCATCGTGAACAACAACATGCGCCTGCGCATCGACCTGTACACCATGAGCGGTCAGTTTGTTCAGGAGTTGTTTGATGGCAACGCCAGCACAGACGTTCAGTACGTGCTCGACATTGACGCCAATACACTCTCGGGTGGCATGTATCAGGTTCGCCTGTCAAGCTCCGACTACGTTGTGGTCAAGAAGCTTCTTGTGTCCGAGTGATTCCGGACGAGAGGATAGCGTTTCACCAAATCGCTTGAGGCGGAAGCCGCTCCCACATGGGAGCGGCTTCCTGCTTTTCGGGAAGTACCTTTCGGCTTGTGAATGGGTCTGATTCTCATCCTTTGGTGACGCGCATTCTCGTTGTTCGGTTTTCGAGCATGGGAGACGTCATCTTGACCACTCCCGTGGTCCGGGCCTTGCATGCCATGCTTGAAGGTGACGTCGAGGTTCACTTTCTGACCAAAGCGCCTTTTGCTGCTGCGGTGCGTAATCTTGAGGGTGTGAGTCGGGTTTGGACCATGGAACGAACCACGGCAGAAGTCGAGGATGACTTAAAGGCTGTGGGGTTTCATTACGTGGTGGATTTGCATGCCAATGCGCGATCTGGCTTTGTGAAGCGGGCGCTTCGTGCTGACGGTGGGCGAACTTTTGATTTGACCGTCAACAAACGCAGTTTGGACAAGATCCTATTGGTTCGAACGGGCTGGGATCGGCTGGCAGGTCAGCACGTTGTCGAGCGTTATTTGGCGACTTTGCGGCCTTTTGGAGATGCGCGAGCCGCACTCGCTAGGGTGGGCGATGATGCGTCGCTGCAATTGCCACTGCGCCCGTCTGAAGGAAAGAAAGAGGGGGTGGTTTTGGCGCTGGGCGCTGCCCATGTTGGAAAGTCCATCCCTGAATCTCACTGGAGGGGAATTGTCAAGGGATTGAGGAGCAAGGGCGAGCAGGTGACCTTAATCGGAGGGCCGGACGAGCGTGAGTTGGCCGAGCGGTTGTGTGCTGCGGAGGACGGGGTGCGGTCTTTGTGCGGTCAAGCGTCCTGGGCAGACACCTTTTCAATGATGTCGACCGCGGAGGTCTTGGTGGGTGGGGATACAGGTGCAATGCATGCGGGAGCGGCACTCAAGGTGCCCATGGTCGTGGTTTGGGGATGTACATCGCCCGCCTTGGGAATGGGCCCTTGGAATCCACATTCAAAGACAGTTCAATTGGAGCCGGAGTCGCCGAATCGGAGTCGCCCGTGCAGTCGATTGGGAGACCGGTGTCGCCACAAAACACCTTGCATTCAAAGGGTACCTGTCCAGAAAATTCTGGCAGGGATCGAGGGGATTCTTAATCGAAAAGCGCCTTGAGTTCGGTGGCGTCTTTTGGGGCCATTTTCCCTGCGAGAATCAGGCGCAATTGACGCCTGCGCAACGCGCCTTCATATCGGGACTTTTCTTCTTCTGTTTCGGGGATCAGCTCAGGCACTCCAATGGGGGCGCCGAGTTGATCGACAGCAACGAATGTGTACATGGCCTCGTTGGATTTGGAGCGGGCTCCTGTCGCGTTGTCTTCGACAAACACTTCCATGAACACTTCCATGGAGCTGCTAAAGGCGCGACTGACCTTGGCTTCAATCGTCACGGTATCTCCCAAGCGAATCGGGCGGTCAAAAGAAACATTGTTGACGGCAGCCGTGACAACCACCCTTCTGCAGTGACGGTTTGAACTGATGGCAGATGCAATGTCCATCCAATTGAGCAGCTGACCGCCCATGAGATTTCCGAGCACATTGGTGTCATTGGGGAGCACAATGTGGGTTGTGGTGGCGAAAGTGTCTTGCGCTTTGCGGGTTTTCGGTGCCATGGCAGTCCTGTTTTGCAGAGCAAAGGTCGTCTTTGGTACCCTGTCGTGCGAATGCGACAACACTCCTTCACCTTTGCAACATGTCATACGATGTCATCAAAGCCCTGCACATCATTTTTGTTGTGACCTGGTTCGCCGGTTTGTTCTACCTGTTCCGGCTCTTTATTTATCATCGGGAGGCCGTCGACAAGCCTGCTGCTCAACGAGACGTCCTCGTCCCTCAGTTCCGCATCATGGAGCGTCGCCTTTGGGCGGCCATCACCTTGCCAAGTGGCATTTTGGCTACCGCTGCTGGTGTCGCCTTAATCGTGATGAATCCAGTGTGGCTGCAAATGCCCTTCATGTGGGTCAAGTTGGGGTTTGTTGCGACGTTGTGGATTTACATGGGCTATGGGCTCAAGGTCCTGAGGCAGTGTCAAGGCGAAGGCCCCATCGATTCTTCCATTCGGCTGCGCTTTCTCAATGAGTTTCCCACTGTGGTGCTCATCGCCGTGGTTTTTCTGATTGTTTTGAGGGACGCTGTGGGATGGATTTGGGGAGTTTGCGGGATTTTGGGTCTGGCGTTGTTGCTCACCCTGGTCATCAAACGGTATCAAAAAGCGAGAAAAGGCAACGTCAACAAGACAACAGGCCAAAGAGATGACGTCGAGGAAGGGCGGTCGTAATTTTGAACCATGAAAACAGGGGTTTCTTGGATTGATACGCATTGCCACCTGTATGCTTCCGCGTTTGATCAGGACCGGGAAGAGGCCATGTTGCGCGCGACGCAGCATGGCGTTGAACGGTTGCTGTTGCCCAACATCGATGTCGACAGCATTGGGCCGCTTTTGGATTTGGTCAAGGCTTACCCCGGTCGGTGCTTTCCAATGATGGGACTGCACCCCTGTCATGTGGAGGCCAACTGGGAAAAGGAGTGTGCCACGATTCTCGAGGCATTGGATGCTCACCCTTGCATTGCAGTTGGAGAAATTGGAATGGATTTGTTCCGAGGCAAGGAGACAAGGGAGCACCAGGTCTCGGCCTTTCACGCGCAAATCGGATGGGCCTTAGAGCGAGACTTGCCCGTGGTGCTTCATGTTCGCGAGGCTTTCGAGGACACCTTTCAAGTTTTGGACCAGTATTCAGGGGCGTCTCTTCGCGGGGTGTTTCACTGTTTTACTGGAGGGATGGAAGAAGCGGAACGCGTGATGGAATATGGGTCGTTCCATTTTGGCCTTGGGGGTGTGTCCACCTTTAAGAACGGGGGGTTGGACAAGGTCATTCCTCATTTGCCGTTGGATCGAATTGTCCTGGAAACCGACAGTCCATACTTGGCACCTGCTCCGTACCGAGGGAAGCGAAATGAACCGGCATACACAGCCATCGTAGCGCAACGGGTCGCAGATGTTTTGGAGATGTCTTTGGAAGATTTATCTCAACTGACGTCATCCAATGCGGAGGCGTTGTTTGGTTTGAACCCATGGAACAGTCCAGCATGACTTCTGCCCGCATCCTTCTTGTTTATACCGGTGGCACCATCGGTTCTTTTGAAGACAGCGACACCGGCGCTCTTCGTCCTTTGGACTTTGAGCACCTGAGAAAACGGGTGCCCGAAGTGGATGCTTTAGAGGTGGAGCTTGATTTTGAGGCGCTGGCCCCCATTGACAGCAGCGACATGACGCCAGAGCGATGGAGCGAATTGGCACGGTTGCTTTTTTTACGCAGAGATCGATACGATGGTTTTGTCTTGCTTCACGGGACCGATACCATGGCCTATACGGCGAGTGCATTGAGTTTCATGCTCCCTGATTTTGGAAAGCCGGTGGTGCTCACGGGAAGCCAGCTGCCCATCGGTGTGCTGCGCACCGACGGAAAAGAAAACCTGTTAACCGCCATTGAAATTGCGGCGAAATGGGATTCAATGGATGCACATCGCGGACCCCTGATTCGGGAGATTGTTGTGTACTTCGGCGACAAATTGATGCGGGGAAATCGCGCCCACAAGCATGACGCCGAGGGCTTTCAAGCCTTGGTGAGTCCAAACTTCCCTGCGTTGGCAGAGGTTGGTGTTCATGTGAGGTTTAGGCGGGATTTGTTGCTGCGTCCGCGTGGCGAAGCCAGACTGAACGAGGCGTTTAGTCGGGGTGTGACTGTGGTGCATTTGACGCCATGCTTGACCCCGGATACCCTTGAGCATCTGTTGTTGATTCCTGGCCTGAGGGCGGCCATTCTCAGAACCTACGGGTCGGGCAATGCGCCCAACAATCCTGATTTCCTTGCGGTGTTGGCAGAAGCACAGAAACGTGGTGTGTTTTTGGTCAACGTGACCCAATGTACCGTGGGTTCAGTGGATGCGAACCGCTATGTGACAGGAGCGGGGCTTACCCGCATCGGTGTAGAGCCGAGTTTGGACATCACCTTAGAAGCCGCATTAACGAAGTTGATGGTTTTGGCTGCAGAGCATGGGGATCTCGAATCGTTGCGCGCAGCCTTCAAATTGGACTTTGCCGGGGAACAGACTCCGGCAGATTTGATTCGCTGAGCTTCAGATTCATCTTCTGCTTGTCGCGTTGGATTATTGGGTAACTTGCCGCCCCAATTCAGCCCTTCGGGCAGGACAGGAAGGAGAGGTGGCCGAGTGGCTTAAGGCGCACGCTTGGAAAGCGTGTTTACTTCAAAAGGGTAACCCGGGTTCGAATCCCGGTCTCTCCGCTAACACAAAGAAAAGGTCTGCTTGAAGCGGGCCTTTTTTTGTGCCCGGAGGACGCGATGCCCTGCTGACCATTCCTTGTCCAAGATCAAGCATCAGTGCAGCGGCCATGCTGTAAATTTTAGGCTTCTTAGAACGACTTTCATTTGAGACGAAGACAATTCATCAAAGGGTCAGCCATCATCGGTGTCACATCATCGGTGCCAACTTGGCTCAGGGCAGGTTCGGGCATGTGGGCTGATTCCGGTGAGCGGAAAGTGGCACAGGTGCTGGACTGCAAGCGGACCATGGTCCAAAACGTACCTGTATTGCGGGGGTTTGCTGGAGACCACACAGACTTGGTCTCGCCTTTTGTGATGCTCGACGAGTTCGGGCCATTGCAGATTGATCCTGGTGCACTCGGTGTGGACATCAAAGCCCATCCCCACGCCGGGGTAGCGCCAACCACATATTTGCTGTCGGGGAGTGGCCGTCACACGGACAGTTTGAAGAATGACCTCGTGTATCGAGAAGGTCAGTTTATGGTATTCAGTTCTGGACGAGGGGCCATTCACGAAGAGGTGAGCAGCCTGGAAATCCGACGGGACGGAGGCATCGTTCATGGTTTTCAGATTTGGCTCAACCTGCCCGCGGCAGAAAAATTCAGCACCCCCATCACAACGCTCCAAGACAAAGGGGCGTTTCCAGTCATCGAAACAGAAGCGCACAGAATCAAGGTCATCATGGGAGAGGTTTTCGGGCAGGCTGCGCCCACTGAATTGCACAGCCCCGCATTCTATTATCACGTTGAGTTGAGGCCAGGGCAGCGGTTGGATTTGCCAGTGAATCCGACGCACAATGCGTTTTTGCACATGGTTGATGGAAGGCTGGAGTTAGAGGGGCAGCGCGAGTTGGTGAGCCAGCAACTTGCGCTTTTCGAGCGCGGAGGTCGAGACATTCGGCTGTTTTCTTCTGTGGGCGCAGAATTTTTGGTCTTGGGGGGCCGTCCATTAAATGAGCCAGTGGTGTCCTACGGCCCCTTTGTGATGAACGATTCCGCTCAAATTAAACGTTGTTTTGCCAACTACAAGGCAGGTAAAATGGGCGAGTTGTAGGGTGTTTGACACCACAGCTTGAGCTGCTGTTTTTGGACCGTGTCTGGTTCATGGTGGATGGCAACGCGGCTTGCACTAAATTCGCCGCACCTGAGTTGTTTCAACTCGGACTTACACGACACAACCACGATTCACACCTTCACCATGAAGCAGTTGTTCGCCCTCCTCGCAGTGGCCCTCATGTTCGCCGCTCCTGTCTCCGCTCAGGATGCCGATTCCACGTTGGAAATGTCCGCCGACACCACAATGGTGGTGGCCGACAGTACCCTTACAGATACTGTAGTTGCAGTCGCCGAAGCTCCTGCTTCTGCAGAAGAGACTGCCCCCATCGTCGTGGCAGAAGAGACGGTCGAAGTGACCGGTGCCCGTCAGCAAATCAAGCTGCGCATCATCGAAGGTGGCGTGCTCTTCATGAGCTTCGTTGTCCTCTGTCTCATTTTCGGATTGGCTTTGGCCATTGAGCGCATCATTTACTTGAACATGGCCACCACCAACACCAAGGCTTTGTTGTCGAGTGTTGAGGAGGCCATGAACAGCGGGGGTATGGATGCAGCCAAAGAAGTCTGCGCCAATACACGAGGACCCATTGCAGCCATTTTCCACCAAGGACTAGACCGCAGCGGAGGCAGCTATGAAGAGTTGGCCAAAGCTGTAGAGGATTATGGAAGCTTGGAAAGCACCAAATTGGAGCGCGGATTGAGCTGGATCAGCCTGTTTATCGCTTTGGCTCCCATGCTTGGATTTATGGGGACGGTGATTGGAATGATTGAGGCATTCGATAAGATTGCCCAAGCCAACACCATCAACGCGTCCATTGTAGCGGGAGGAATTAAAGTCGCGTTGATCACGACTGTATCTGGACTTGTTGTGGCCATCATCCTCCAGATTTTCTACAACTATATCCTTTCCAAAATTGACGGCATTGTCTTCGATATGGAAGAAGCGTCCATGGACCTCGTGGACTTGGTTTACAAGAAGAACTTAAAGGGCTGATCGGTCTGCGGTCGCAAAACAGCAGCACCATGCAAGCCAACGTCATACGCACGGCCCTTATCGCCCTCCGCATCCTGATCATTTTGTTCGGATGCATCTGGGTGGTCTCCGCCATCAACAGCGACGACCCGAACGGTCCCGTCGAACGCCTTGTCAATTTGAACCTGTACACAGGCGCCGTCTGTGTAATGGCCATCGTTGGGTTTGGCATTTACCACTTTGCTCAGAAGTTGGCAACCAATCCCAAGCGGGCCATGGGCGCGCTCATTGGGTTTGTCGTGTTCTTCTTGACCGGTTTAATCGCTTGGAGCCTGGCCGAAACCACAGTGACTCAGGCCATGGTGGCCAGTGGAGCCGTGGTGACCGAGCAGGACGTCAGAATCGCGGATGCCAGCATCCTATTCATTTACATCCTCGGGATTCTTGCCCTTGGTTCCATCTTGGTGGTGGAAGGCAAGAGCATCCTGAAGAACTGGCTCTAACCTCCCATGGCACGCAGAGAAGTCCCGGAAATCAATGCTGGCTCGATGGCGGATATCGCCTTCTTGTTGTTGATCTTCTGGCTCGTCACGACCACCATCGATAGCGATGAGGGTGTGAAGCGTCAGTTGCCCCCTCCTGTTCCTCCGGACATGGAGCAGCAAGAGGTTAGAGAAGGAGATGTCTTTAATGTGCGGACCAATTTCCGAGACGAGCTTTTGGTGGAGAGTGAGGTGTTGTCTGTGCAACAGTTGAAAGACGGTGCAAAGGACTTTTTGATTGCCACCGGCACTGGATTGCTTCATCCGGAGCGTCCCAACGTGACCCTTCGGGACGACAATTTGAAGTATCCTGAACGTCAATGGGTTCGCAAGACCGAGTTGATTGTTTTGGAGCAGAGCTACATCGCTGCAGGCCAAATGAAAGGTGCGGAACGGGTCCGTGAGAAACTAACGGCCATTGCATTGTTTGGAGGGGATTACCGGGAGTTGCCTGGTTCGGCTTTGATCAGTCTGCAGACGGACCGCAACACGTCTTACAACCTTTATCTCCAGGTCCAAAACGAATTGGAGGCGGCGGTGAATGAACTCAGGGATGAGCTGTCTTTGGCCAAGTTCAATGAGTCTTACGCGTCATTGGAAGAGCGTTACGGTCGGTCAAAAGAATCGTCTTTGCTCGACAAAATCAAGGCGGTCCGTCTCGTTTATCCTCAACGCATTTCTGAGGCTGAGCCACGGGATGCCAGCCAAGGTTATTACTGATGAGCAAGTTCAAGAAAAACAAGAAGCGCGAAAGCGGAGCCATTTCCACGGCGTCCCTTCCAGACATCGTCTTCATGTTGTTGTTCTTCTTCATGGTGGCCACAGTGTTGAGGACGGAAGAAGAAATGGTTCGGGTCATTCGACCTGAGGCGTCAGAGATTTACAAGATTGAAAAGAAGCACTTGATTCGTTACGTGAACATTGGTCCTCCTCAGGACAAGCGTTACGGAACAGAGCCGGTCATTCAACTCAACGATCAGTTTGCCGACGTCGTTCAAATCCGCGAATGGGTGGAGAATGAGCGGCTGACTTTGGCTGAAGCCGAACAGACGAAAATGTGGGTGTCCATGAAAGTGGACCAAGACACCAAGATGGGCGTGGTGACCGATGTGAAGCAGGAGCTTCGCAAGGCATCGGCTTTGAAGGTGCTTTACTCTGCGAATTCTCGCGAGCGCACGAATTGAGGCGAAGTCAGCTGAAGTCAGCGAGGACTTTGTCCGCCAGAACATCCGAGAGCTTTCGATAACTCTCTTGAGTCCAGCCCGCCACGTGCGGGCTGACTTGTACCAGGGGGTGTGCCATGAGCCTCGTCCAAACAGGGTCGTCTTCATGGCCGGCGTGCTCAAAACTGCTGGCCTCCCGGTCAAATACATCAAGCCCAGCGGCCAGAACTTGTCCGGAGTCCAAAGCGTCGAGTAAATCTTCTGTGTTCACGACTTTGCCACGTGAAGTATTGAGGATGATGACCGGACGGAAAAAGCGGGAAATGAAGTCTCGGTCCACCATGGATGCGGTCTCTTCTGTGAGGTTGCAGTGCAGACTCACCACATCCGCTTCACGGTGTATGGTGTCTAAGTCGACGGCGCTGCCCCGGCCATTCAGGGCCAATTTGAGGTCCTTGTGATGGGGGTCGCAGGCCAAAATCCGACACCCTAAGCCTTGAAGCTTCTCTGCGAGGGCACTGCCCATGTGGCCAAAGCCAATGATGCCCACGGTGAGGGCGTTGAGCTCACGGCCCCTGTGCCCCTCTCTGTCCCAATGTCCTGATCGCAGAGAGAGGTCGCCCATTCGCAGCTTGTGCAAAAGGGACAGGAGCATGCCCAAAGTATGCTCGCCCACAGCGTCTCGGTTTCCTTCAGGGCTATTGTAGACATGGATTCCGCGTGCCGAAGTGGCATCGAGGTCGATGTTCTCCAATCCGGCCCCAGAGCGACAAATGAAGCGCAAGTATGGAAGGCAATCGAGCACGTTCTTGTCGATGCGTACTCGGCTTCGAAGAACCAATCCTTGGGTGTCGGGGTGCTGCGCTACGCCAAGTTGAGGGTCGGCCTTGCTGGCGTCGATGCAGGCCATTCCCGCCCTGCTCAGGCGCTGTTCAAGCAAGGGGTGCACGGTATCGAGAAAGAGAACTTTCATCGGTTATACCGCCATCAGAACTCCAATGCCGAAATAGATGATCAGGCCAATGATGTCATTGGCGGTTGTGATGAAGGGACCTGTCGCGAGCGCCGGGTCAATTTTGAGCTTATCTAGCGTCAAGGGCACGAATGTGCCAAACAGTGCCGCAAAGACAATCACGGCGATAAGAGACATGCTGACGGTGAGACAAAGGTTCAGTCCGTAGCCCAAACTCAGGCTGGCGCCCAAAATGACCAAGGAGCAAATGGCGCCGTTCAGAAGGGCAACTGAAAGTTCTTTGAGCAAGCGAGGGAGCAAGCGCGAATCGGTGGGGCTTTTGCCGGTAGCCAGACCTTGCACAACAATGGCGGCGGATTGAACGCCTACGTTTCCGCCCATGGCTGCAATGAGCGGAATAAAGAGGGCCATAGAAGGGAAACGTTCGATGTCGAAAATGCCGATCACGTATGCGCCGGCCAAACCTCCGAAAAGGCCGATGAGGAGCCAGGGCAGCCGGGCTCGGGTGATGTCCCACAAGGCGTCATCGCTTTCGACATCGTCGCTAATGCCACTGGCGAGTTGGTAGTCCTTCTCGGCCTCTTCCTCCATCAGGTCCACCACATCATCAATTGTGATGCGGCCAAGTAAACGGTTGTGGTCGTCGACCACTGGGAGGGCCACCAAGTCGTATTTCTTCATCAGCTGAACCACCTTTTCATCGGGGTCGTCCACCTTCACCGTTTTCGTGTCGTCTTCTTGGAAGAGATCGCCGATGGTGCTTCGTGTGCTGGAAGCGGTGAGCAAAAGCCGTTTTAGAGAAAGCCGGCCCAGAATCTGGCCTGCCGCATTCACAACATAGACGCTGTGAAAGGTTTCTACATTTTCTGCTTGCTTCCGCATTTCGCGAATCGCTTGGGCCACTGTCCAATCCAACTCTACGCGGATCAACTCAGTGCCCATCAAGGCCCCTGCCGTGCCTTCAGGGTAGCGAAGCAGGGTGAGCAGATCCTCGCGGTCTTCGGCGTCCAGTTGGGCAATCACCTCTTCTGCCCGTTCATCGGGCAATTCACCGACCACGTCCGCGGCGTCGTCTGAATCTATGTTTTCGAGAACTTCTTCTGCAATTTCTTGATTGGTCAGGGAGGCCAGTAGGGTCTCACGGACATCCTCTTCAAGTTCAATCAGGACATCGCCGCGCTCCTCTTTGAGAATGAGCTTCCACAAGTATTTTACTTGCTCGTCGCTGAGGTGATCCAGCACCTCGGCAATGTCCGCGGGATGGAGTACCTCAAACCGCGCACGGAGAAGGTCGTCCTTCCGTCCGGTGATCTCCTCTTCGAGAACCTGCAAATATTCACGGGTGATGTCCTCCACGGATCAAAAGTAATCGGGTGAGGCTCAGTTTTTTCGCTTGTTGGCGAAGAACGAAGAGAGGAGTTCCGCACATTCGTCTTTCAACACCCCGCCCACCAACTCTGTTTTCGGGTGAAGGAGCCCTTCATCGCGATGTCCAGTAAAATCTAGGCCGCCTCTCTTTTGGTCTTTTGCCCCATAGACGACACGGCCAATTCGGGTCCAGAATGCTGCTCCGGCGCACATTGGACAAGGTTCCAAGGTGACATACAAGGTGCATTTATCGAGGAATTTCCCTCCCAGGTATTCGCTGGCCGAAGTGAAAGCCTGCATTTCTGCGTGGGCCGTAAAGTCGTGCAGCCGTTCGCACAGGTTGTGCGCTCGAGCAATGATTCGGCCTCCGGCGACGACAACAGCACCTACAGGGACTTCGCCCATTTCACTCGCTCTATGGGCCTGGTCCAAGGCCTGCCGCATGTAGCGCTCGTCGTCGGTCATGATTGCAATTTAGGCCGAACCGGAATGTCAAGGCTGAGCCAGTCGTGCAGCCAAAGGGAAATGTGGCCTGAGTCGCTTGGGTTTGTCCAAGGGGTTTGTCCTGTTGGACGACCGGGGTCATAGTGGGAGAGGTTCTTCTGTTGAATGGTTTTCCAGCCCCAACGCTTCTTCCAATGGTGGGCAAGAAGCTCTTGCTCGGGCTGACCCGGTGTGGGCACCAAAACAGCCTTTAGGCCGAGAACCGCGAGGTCCATGAGGCTGGAGTATCCGCTTCGGCAAACGATGCAGTCCGCATGGAGGAGTGCGGTTTTGATCACGGAGTCACTGGCATGGCAAACGACGCGAACCCGGCCCACCCTGCGACTGACTCCCTCGGGCCTTCCCGAAAATATCAACCCGGGTCGCCCATCGCGTTCAAAACACTGGATCAGGGCGTTCTCCATGAGGCTACGCTGCGGCTCAGGCCCGCTAACCATGCCCACCAATGGCGGGTTTTGGTCTCCCGATTCGGTCTCCTGATTTTTCAAGCCGTTCGGATTTGGATGGGGCAAAAAACGGCTCAACGGCCCAATGAACCGCGGATGAGAAAATGGTGGGTTGGACAAGCGTCCCGCGAGCACGCCACGGTCGACATCTGGAATCCAGACCTCGCCAAACCGGCTTGACCAACGGCGAATTTGCTTCCTTGTCGCTGCGCGCAGAAGCCAAGGGACGGGGGGCGACACTTGGTGCGAAATCAGTGCAGAGGGAATTTCGTGGTGCGCGGGGTGCACCCCATAGCAATTGTCGCTGATCACATGCGTAATGGACTCGGTTCGAATGAGCCCAGCGAGCCACTTCCGCTCGGAGGAAATGCTGGCCAGAAAAGCAGGGATTTGGAGGGCAATCTTGACATGGGTTCCCGGCCCATTGGCATACGTGATGACCGCGCCTGGCTTTTCGATACACGACCATGGGCCTTGGTCTGCACCGGCTTTGTTTTCTTCCTCGACCATCTTGGTCATGCGGCTTTGCAACCATGCCGCGGAGGCGCCAGAAGAGGCCACGGTGACCCTTGCCCCAGACTGCCTTGCCGACAGGATCATGGGCCAGGTGCGCGTGGCGTGCCCCAAGCCCCAGTCGAGGACGGCAAAGAGCACATGGGGGCAGTTCTCTGTTCTGGACTGTGTCGCACCGGCCATGGGGTGTAATTTCGCGCTTCATGGGCAAAGGCAAGCTTTGGAAGTGGAATGAGAACGCAGAGTTTTCGCACGTGTTTGAACCGGACCTTCAATCCATTGTGGATGGAGCGACATTAAACAAGGGCGTTTGGGCGGAAAAGGTGTTCGGCAATGATCATCCCGTCGTCCTGGAGTTGGGCTGTGGAAAAGGGGAGTATACCGTGGGCTTGGCCCGGCGGCATCCCGAAGTCAACTTCATCGGCGTGGACATCAAGGGGCATCGATTTTGGCGCGGTGCCAAGACGAGTGAGCAGGAAGGGTTGAACAATGTGGCTTTTTTGCGCACCCGCATCGAATTCGTGCAGAATTTCTTTGCCCCGAATGAAGTCAGCGAAGTCTGGCTCACATTCTCCGATCCGCAACCGAAAGACGAGAAAGGAACCAAAAGAATCACGTCGGAATTGTATTTAGAACGGTACCGGTCCTTCATGGTTTCCGGTGGCTTCATCCACGTTAAGAGTGACAGCCCACTCCTGTATTCGCTGTCCAAAGCAGGGTGGGAGAAAGCTGGTTTCCCGATACTGGAAGACTCTCAAGACGTATATGCGGATTTGGTACACCGGGTCGATTCGGATTTTGCGGATGTCCTGAACATCCGGACCTACTATGAGCAGCGTTGGTTGGAAGAGGGCCGGAAAATCCACTACTTGCGCACCCAAGCATGAGCCAAGATGCCCGCACGGCTACTTCGCGACCGGGAAGTGGGCAATTTGAACAGGATGTCCATGCTGTGGCCCGGCTAATTCCTCTGGGCCGGGTGACCAGTTACGGTGCCATCGCCCGCTATTTGGGGGCGAGTAAGTCGAGTCGAATGGTGGGGTGGGCCATGAATCGGGCCACAATTTGTGGCCCAGAGACGGCGTCTGTGCCTGCCCATCGTGTCGTCAACCGGTTGGGCATATTGAGTGGGAGATTGCACTTCCCAACCCCAACGGCCATGTCTGAGCGGCTCATTGCAGAAGGCGTTCAGGTGAAATTCGATCAAGTCGTGGACTTTGATGCGCGATTCTGGGATCCGTCGACCGAACTTTGAGCCATGGATGCATTGAATCAGGACATCTTGATTGACGCCTTGTCAGGGGTCATAGAGCCCGAACTCGGTAAAGACCTCGTCAGCTTAGGGTTGGTCGAAGTCTTGGAGATGGAGAACGGCGACGGTGGCGCCTCGGTTAGGTTGCGGATCAAGTCCTCAAGTCCGGCAATGCATGCGCGTCAGCGGATGAAAGAGGCGGTGGAATTTGCCCTCGAAAAGCTGGGTGTCCGTTTGGGGGGGCAAATTTCGGCCGAGGTGGAGGTGGTTCCCTTGGGTGAAAATGAGCGCACGGTTCAGACCCGGAAAGTGCTGCCCGATGTGGCCCATGTCATCGCAGTAGCGAGTGGCAAAGGTGGGGTTGGAAAAAGCACGGTCACGGCCAATTTGGCGGTGGAACTGGCGCAGCGCGGGTTCAAAGTAGGCTTGGTCGATGCCGACATCCACGGCCCCAGCATGCCCACGATGTTTGACGTGGTTCGAGAAAAGCCGCAACCTGTGGAACATGCCGGTAAGCCCATGATGTCTCCCGTTGAGGCACATGGGGTCAAGTTGTTGAGCATTGGTTTTTTTGCAGACCCAGAGCAAGCCATTGTCTGGCGCGGCCCGATGGCGTCAAAAGCCTTGGGGCAGTTGTTCACCGATGGGGACTGGGGTAAGCTGGATTTCATGCTGGTCGATTTGCCCCCAGGTACCGGGGATGTTCATCTTTCTTTGGTGCAGCAGGTTCCATTGAGTGGCGTGGTGGTGGTGAGCACCCCACAAGACATTGCTTTGGCGGATGCCCGGAAAGGGGTATCGATGTTCAAACTGGACAGCATCAACGTTCCGGTTCTTGGGTTGGTTGAAAACATGGCGTATTTCTCGCCGCCAGATATGCCTGAGCGCAAATACCACTTGTTCGGTCGGGATGGAGTGAAACGTTACGCGGAGTCCTCTGGCACGCCTTTTCTCGGTGAGTTGCCCCTGATTCAAGACATACGGGAAGCAGCGGATGCAGGTCGACCTGCAGCTTTGCAAGAAGGGACGGAGGCCGCAATGGCCATCGCTGCTGTGACCGACCGAATGCTGGAAGCTTTGGCGAATTTGTCAAAGGAGTCAAACGAGGGTCAACCATCGTAAATTTGACTCCATGGGCCCAAAGGGTGAGAATCGCGAAGAACTGAGCCAGCGCATTGATCATGCGTTGGAAGAGTTGCGTCCATTTTTGAGGTCAGATGGTGGAGACATCCGTGTGGTGGACGTCAAAGACGACCTGACCGTCGAGGTGGAACTTCAAGGGGCCTGCGCGCATTGCGCCCAAGCCGCCATGACCATGAAGGCTGGAGTGGAAGAGGCTGTGCGTCGGGCGGTGCCAGAGGTCACCAAAGTGATCGCGGTCAACATGCCGGCTTCGGCGCAGGGTTGAACACCTTCAGCTTGTTCTTGTTGCACCAAGAGCCGCTAAGGAATCCTACCTTTGCAGCGCCTACATCATGATCCAAACGGACATCCTCATTATTGGTGCCGGACCCTGCGGTCTTTTCACCGTTTTCGAAGCTGGTCTCTTGAAGCTCAAGTGCCACCTGATTGATGCCCTGCCCCAAGCGGGCGGGCAGTGTGCTGAAATTTATCCGAAGAAGCCCATTTTCGACATTCCGGCATATCCCGAGATCTTGGCGGGTGATCTGGTGGATCGGTTGATGGAGCAAGCGGCGCCATTCAAGCCTGGTTTTACGCTCGGAGAGCGAGCAGAAAGCATTGTCAAAGACGACGAAGGACAGTTCATCTTGACCACCAATCGCGGCACGAAGCACCGCGCACCCATCATCGCCATTGCCGGCGGTTTGGGTTGTTTCGAGCCGAGAAAACCGCCAGTGGAGCGCCTTTCGGAATACGAAGACCACGGGGTGGAGTACATCATCAAAGACCCCGAGTTTTATCGTGGAAAGAAGGTGGTCATCAGTGGCGGTGGAGACAGTGCCTTGGATTGGACCAATTTCTTGGCAGACGGAGTGGCCTCCGAGGTTACCCTTGTTCACAGGAGAGAGGGTTTCCGAGGTCATCCAGACAGTGTCCAAAAAGTATTGGATCTGGCGGCAGCCGGGCGCATTCGTTTGCTGACCAACGGTGAGGTTGTGGGCGTCCAAGGCGAAGGCCACCTCGATGCACTCACAGTGAAGCACAAAACCGAAGGAGAGATTCAGTTGGCCACAGACCATTGGATACCCCTGTTTGGATTGAGTCCGAAGCTGGGCCCCATCGCCGATTGGAATTTGAACATCACCAAGAATGCCATTGAGGTTGACACCCTCGACTACAGTACCAATGTGGAGGGCATCTACGCCATTGGTGACATCAACACATACCCCGGCAAGCTCAAGCTCATCTTGTGCGGCTTCCACGAAGCCACATTGATGGTGCAAAGCGCATTCAAACGCATTTATCCCGACAAAAACCTCGTGCTCAAATACACGACGGTCAACGGGGTCAACGGATTCTAAGCATGTCCACCATCCACGTCACCATCATCGACCGCGAAGGCATCTCACACGTGTTGGAGGCCCCTACCGACATGAACATGAACGTCATGGAGCTGTGCAAAAGCGCGGAGTTGCCCGTTGAGGGCACGTGTGGCGGAATGGCCATGTGTGCCAGTTGCCATTGCTATGTAGAGGAGGAGGCTCCGGGCACCCTGCCGGAGAAGTCGGATGACGAAGAGGACATGTTGGACGAGGCCTTTCACGTCGAGGACAACAGCCGGCTTGGATGCCAATTGCAGCTCAAGGATGACATGGAAGGCTTGGTCATTCGACTCGCCCCTGTAGGGTGACTTGACCCCTCTAGCGTGTCAACTCTTTCAGCGCAGGGACCAAACCTGCGAGGACATCGTAATACCCCTTCTTCGGCGCAGAGAGCAGCTCAATGGAGACGAACAGCGAAATCACGTTTGCACCCGTCTTTCGATAAAGGTGTTGGTGAAGCAGATTTGGGCTGGTGTTTGTGAACGTCTCGTGGGTCTGAGTGTTGTGGCCCAGTGCCGTCATTTCAGAATCCAAACGGTCTAAAAACCGCTGCAATTGCTCTTTTGACTCGGGTTGAACGGTGGGGGACTCCACCTCGTCAATGGTGGAGTTTCCTTTTTGACCGCCGAAAACAACGTGGAATTGGGCGGCGTGATGTGCAGCAGAAGACCGCAGGACAATCAGCCAATCCTGTTTGGAATTCACCTCGCCTGCAGCGTCTGCGACGAATGCGTCTGCTCCCTCGAACCCGAGGGCCCCGTCACCGGCAAAGACCGGGTTGATTGTGACGTTGCACTTTTGGTCCTGAAGCACTTCGGAACCAGCATAGACTTCGTTGCTGACCACGTGGTGTTGGCCCGCCTCTCCCATGGCAAGGGCGAAGTGAGAAATCCCACGCTCTGCCCTTCCTTGAGGGTTGATGACGTGAATTTTTGCCCCTTCAGGTTGGGTCTCAAAACCATACGTGCGGTTTTTTTTGAAGTGTTCGACGACCGTCATGTCGTAGACCTTCATCTCTGGGGACGACTTCTCAAACTTCAGTCTCAGTTGCTCAGATGCTCGAATCGCGAACATGATTTCTTCGGGCGTGAGCTCTAGTTTGGACTGCAGAAAAGGCAGCGTCCTTCGGCGAACGGGTAGCGCCAGTTTGCCCAAGGCATTGACCTTGGTGGGGGCGAAGCTGGACTCGATTAACTGGACGTGACGGTCCACTTCTTCGCCTTGTTTTTCTTCTTCCATTTCCTCCACAAATCCGGAGGCGATGATGCCCGAAGGCACTGCGAAAATGGCGATTGAGAGTATGCCGACACAGGTGGCCAATAGCTTTCCGGCTGTTGTAACCGGCGCGAAATCGGCATACCCGCCGATGTCGCCAATGTACTGGGACATGGACCACAGCATGGCATGCCAGATCGAAGAGAAGTCATCGGGCTGGGCTGCATTCTCAACGCTGTGGAGAAGCACAGACAGAATGAAGGTGAGCAGCAGGAGAATCTGCATGGAGATGGAAAGCTCCGATTTCTTCTTTCGGGTGGCGGAAATGATGAAGTTGAACGATTTCAGGAACCGGGCCAACTTCAGCAGACGCAGAATGCGCAAGACTTTGAGCGTGGCCCAAGACCCTCCGGGAACGACCAGTGAAATGGCCGCGGGCAGGATGGCCACCACATCGATCACCGAATACGGTGTCACGAGAAAGCGGAGCCGCCCCCAAAACCCTGAATATTTGGGGTCAAGAAGGTCTGCAGTCCAAATTCTCAAGCCCAGTTCGATTGTGAAAAGGGCGGTACAGGTCCAGTTGATGGTTTCGAGCCAAAGGGCCATGAAAGAAGTGCCCGGATAGGACTCCAGAACGACTTGTATGGCCGACAGGATGATGAGACCGACAATGGTCCCGGTAACCAGCATAGCAGCCTTGGCGTTCTTGGCGTTTCGCTCGTCCAATAAAAAAGCAACACGTGCTTTCAGGGATGGCGGTTGAGGTGTGTCGTGGTTCATGCGCTGAATAGCAAGTGGTTCGAATGTACACCGGCCAATTGATGCAGCGCAGGCCGCATTCGAGCGGCTGCGAGTGCGTCGATGTGCCGCATTCCGTGTGCATCGGTTCCGAGCAATTGCACCCAGCCGTTGTCGATGCAGGTCTCAGCAGCACCTTGGATTTCAGGGCCATATGTTCCGGCGAGGGAGGCGGCGTTGACTTGAAGCCAGACCCCTTGTTCGTGAAGTGCTTGGAACCGGTGCAATTCCTGGTGCCAGTATGGGTAACGTTCGATGTGGGCCAGCACAGGTTGGAATCCTCTCACCTGCGCTTCGAAGATGAACCCTTGAAGTAAACCCGGGTCAGGTGGTGCCGAAAAAGCCAATTCAAACAGCAGACGTCCGCCGGGCGTCAATAGCGGTCCACCTTGTTGGATGGTGTCGAGGAGACCGGCGTCAAGAAAGTACTCGGCCCCGAGGGCCAATTCGAATTGAGGGTGGCGCTCTGCAACGGCTTGCTGAAGTTCTGCGAAGGGTGCACTTAGGGTGTCGGGCGTATTCGGGTAGGTGTCCGCCATCACGTGTGGTGTCGTGACCGCCCCCTGATAGCCGAGGGAGACCAGCGCGTCAATCATTTCCATTGAAGCGGCTAGGTCGGGAGCTCCATCGTCCACTCCGGGTACGAGGTGGCTGTGGAAGTCATATTGGAAGACAGAAAGGTCAAGCGGTTCGCGGTCGAGCGCGCGGCCCTGACCATCATGTTTCCCCAACAACCGCGACCAAAATCCCATCAGCGCTTGCCGTATTGCTGGTCGTAATAGTCTCGGTAGGCCCCGCTGGTGACGTCGGCCAGCCACCCTTTGTTGTTCAGGTACCAGTCAATGGTTTTGGCCAAGCCTTCTTCGAAGGTGATGGAGGGGCGCCATCCGAGGTCTTCTCGAAGCTTGCTGGGGTCAATGGCGTAGCGCATGTCATGTCCAGCACGGTCTTGAACGTAAGTGATGAGCTTTTCTGTTTCGCCTTCAGCACGCCCCAATTTGGCGTCGATTTGACGACACATCAGCAAGATGAGGTCGATGTTCCGCCATTCATTCTCTCCACCAATGTTGTAGGTTTCCCCGTTGGCGCCTTTGGTCACAATCACTTGGAGTGCCGCAGCATGGTCCTCTACCCATAACCAATCGCGCACGTTGATGCCTTGTCCGTATACAGGCAAAGGCTTGTTTTGAACGGCGTTTTGGATGAACAAAGGGATGAGCTTTTCTGGAAACTGGAAGGAGCCGTAGTTGTTGGAGCAGTTGGACAGCACCACGGGCAGGCCGTAGGTGTGGTGCCAAGCGCGCACAATGTGGTCGCTCGCCGCTTTGGAAGCACTGTACGGACTGCGAGGATCGTAGGCCGTATCCTCTGTAAAGAAGCCAGTATCCCCAAGGGACCCATACACTTCGTCTGTCGAAACGTGGTGGAATCGCTTGCCTTCAAAACCCCTTTCAGTTTCACTCCAAACGGTGCGTGCAGCGGACAGCATAGAGGCCGTGCCCATGATGTTGGTCTCCAAGAAGGCGGAAGGGCCAGTGATGCTTCGGTCCACGTGACTCTCTGCGGCCAAATGCATCACCGTATCGACATTTTCTTCACGCATCAAAGCGGCTACGCCGTCTGTGTCGCGGATGTCCATCTTCACAAACCGGTGGTTG
>Ga0209092_10001744_pt1 | contig 20719 bp, 17 predicted proteins | sample FraStrMetagenome_FD_187446 | JGI IMG/M metagenome (GOLD analysis project Ga0209092, IMG submission 187446) | Marine eukaryotic phytoplankton communities from Arctic Ocean - Fram Strait ARC3M Metagenome (SPAdes) (version 2) | ecosystem: Environmental > Aquatic > Marine > Oceanic | place: Fram... | reverse complement strand
TAATGTTACGAAGATTGTAAGTGGCAGTGACTCTGCCAAATCTGGCTCTTACTGTGCCATTATTTCTGACTATCAGTCAACACTTCTACTAGAAGAACTTACGTAAGACAGTGCAAGACATTTGTTCAAAATGTGACACGTCTCAATGTTTAAAACGAACCAAGACTTCATATGGAAAGCTCCCTCCAAAAGAAGCAGAAGCTACACCATGGGATACGCTATGCGTAGATCTCATTGGTAAATACCAATTCACGCTAAAAGGCAGTGGAAAGAAGGATGAAATGACTATCAAGTCAGGCAAGAAAGTATACTTGCAAGCAGTCACTATGATTGATCCAGCCACAGGATGGGTTGAGATCCGTGCTCTACCGGGTGCACGTGCTGATTACATATCAAACCAAGTAGAATTTGCTTGGCTCACAAGATACCCACAACCAACCAAGATAATCTTGGATAGAGGAAATGAATTTCTAGCCAAGTTTAAAACTCTCATTGAAGATGATTATGGCATAACAATCAAGCCAATCACTGTGCAAAATCCTCAGGCTAATGTCATATTGGAACTTGTGCATCAAACGATTAGCAACATCATACGTACTATGAAAGCACAGGACATGTTCCTAGATGATGAAAACCCGTGGAACGGCATACTAGCCTCCACTATGTTTGCCCTAAGGACAACGGTCCATACGACCACTAGGTTCATCCCCATGCAACTAGTCTTCGGACGAGATGCAGTGTTGAACACACGACACGAAGCCGATTGGCACGTGATCAAAGAACGAAAGCAAAAGCTTATCAATCGCGGAAACGATCGAGAGAATCGTAAACGCGTGACATTTGGGTTCAACAAGTGATTCCATATAGCTTTTGTACTGTTGTTTTCAAACCCTTCTGGTATTCCCAATCTTTCAACATTTCGGTTGGTGTCTCTTTTGGTGACGTATTTTCGACCACGACCTTTTCTGGTTTTCACGCATTTTCATATTTTTGATGATTGTTGCTTTCTGTTTATTTGAATCTCTACTGCTTTCTCATAAAGGTAATCTAAATGATCTATTCTTACTACTTCTTCTTCTTCTTCGTGGAGGAATTTGAGATCCATTCTTTCTTTCGATTTTTTTTGCTGAAGTTTTATTAATGAAGCTAAGTCTATGTCACCCAAATCATATGAATTTAATTCCTTCACTAGATGAGTAAAATCCAGGCCAGCTTTCCAAAATTTCTGAATCGATACTAAGTGTCTATTTTTGCGCACTTGGATTTGCATTTTAGAAGCATTTTTAAATCTTGTAGGTTCGGGACAGTCTTTTTTCCGCGCGAAGCCGTATTTGCGACATCTGGTCATGTAACAATTCCAATTCCTTTTCCGCTGATGCATCGAAGGACTGAATCTGGATATAATCTTGGAGATTAAAAAATGCTTGATGATATTATGGTGATGCATTTGGTTCTTTATATAACAAATGTACTTCTCCACACATGGAGAGTCGTACATGTTCAATTTTCGAAAGTTCGGGGGCGCTATGGGAGATTCTTTGTGATTGAACAAGTCCTTGTGAAAGTCAACAAAGAAGGGGAAATGGTCAGACGTATGGAATCCTGATTCTGGAGGAAGAATTCTTACTTTTGTGAAGTATTTGAGTAGTGGTTTGTACACAAAGAAGTGAAAGACGCTTCTTGAATTATGCCGAGACCATGAAGCCTATTAATTCTTGATACACTTGTTGCACCATGTTGCAGGACGACATGAGTCGTTTGAGACCTTTCTCAGAATTTTCTAGGAGAGTCTCATTAAAATCTCCAACTAATTTAGGGTGGATATTACATTCCAGATCTTTCTAAATTTCAGCTTTTAAATGAGATATGCACAAATCCCTTGGATCACATGGATCATTCATGTCCCTCAAACATCTCCACTGTTGCATCCAGACCGTATCAATGCCTGATGTGGATGTAGACCCCGGATTTGGCATATATATGTTGTATAGGGATACGTTCCGTTTGCCTTTGGCTTGGTAGATGATTTTAGTGAACCTGCCATAGGGATCCCGAAAAGTTGATTTGATCCTTGAAGACATTGCATTCATACATGCCGTAAGTACTCCTCCTGGTTGATACGTAGTATTTCTAAGATTTTTCCACTTGCGCAACGCCAGAACGGTCTTCGTGGGACTAGGATTCCATATTGCACGATTCACGAGAGCCACGTCATACCCATTATCCCTGATCTTCCAGTCCGTATTTGTTTCACACAGGCACACTACGTCTGGAGAGTAACCTTGCAGGGACTCCATACTAGGTATGTAGAAGTCGGTATGTTTTTTTGAAGTATGGAAAGCACCGCGACAGTTTTGGGTTATAATACGTATCGAATCTTTTTTCTTATTAAATGGAGGGTCTAATTTGCCTGTGACAACTGGAGACACCATCTGGGACGGATTTCCATCTTGGGATACATTGAGGCATACAGTAAGAGGCTGTGTTGTTCTATTTACTGGTGGATTCACGGATGGCGTGACGTCGGTTTCCGCATCTGTGTTCAACGCAGGTTCTGGAGATTCTTCCTTCTTCGTGACCTGTAAGTCCGCTGACACTTTTGTTGATGGAAGTGCTGATATCGATGATGACGAGGTCGTAGACGGATCCTGCGTAATGAAGCGGAAGTCTAAGATATGATCTGTGAACGGAAAGTTCAATGCATTCGTTTCCTTCGTACTTTGTGGACGCTGTGGAGCATTCTGTTTTGGTTGGGCTGTTCTTTTTTCACAGATAACTGTTTAAGGAATAAAACAGTTTGACGTATCTGATTCATTCTTTGGACTCGACCGGTTGGAGTCTATCGTAGACCCTTGATCCTGTTTCGAACCAAACAAGGTCCAGATCGAGAATTTATGACATCTAAGAGAGGCCAACGATGCTGAAACGGGACATATCAGGTACCCGAACTGCTCCGTCTGATGGCAGAACAATTCGGACTCCGGAATTGTTCATTGGAAAACAGAATTCCCAGTTCCTTATATTTTGTGTATTTAACTGTTATTTTGGAATTTGTGATTTTTTGGGAAATTATGAATTCCTATTGCACATACAAAAATCCCTCTCAGTGTTTTGAATGAATGTACAGAAATCATTCATGAAGAACAAGCAATGGGTTATGAGTTGATGTTCGCTGCCATTAGGTATGTCTCTCAATGAAGATAATGGGTTATGAGTCACGCATATACAGTACTTAAATAATTGTTTTATATACACTTAATTAATTGATATGCTTACATGTAATTAAAATACATAATTATATGGAAGAAAAGTTTGGTTACCAGACAATGTGACCCTATTGGGAAAAGAAATAGGCAAGATTTACTGAGATATTTCTAACTATTTAAATGCTGATGAAAGTTACCATATGATTCATCTATCAACATACTCATTTTGTGTAGAATCCTACATTTAAAAAAACCTTTTTATGGTTATTCAGTAATATAATCATTTCATGGAAGGGGCATTGTGCCTGCCCTGGTCAGGGGGGTCCAAAGCTGATCTACAGGTTTTTCGACAAACATACTAAAATCATATTCCTAGAAATCCGCAAATAATTTTTATTCTGCTGTTTTCTAATCTTAAAACCTGAAGGGGATGGCCTCTTTTCATCCTAAGAGTCCTTGTGGAATATTTGGACTAAATTGATATCTATGATAAAATTTGATAGACTCTATTCTTATCAAAATAGATTTTTTATAGCAAAAATCACAGACATTAAGAAGAAACCTTGATTCCAAATTGATCATAATAAAAAATTAGATAGATTTTAGTTTTTCCAATGTATTCGGATGGTGACAATACATATTTTAGTTGATGACTTAAAAATAATCAAAGGACCTCTTTGAATGGGAATGCTAAATACGTACCTAATTCGAGCAATCCAAACTTTTTGAGTGCATTTATTTAACTAATAAATATGTTCGCTGAGAAAAATATGAATTGAACCGAAACAAGAAGGAATTTACATCAACACATTTTTAGATACTGGATTGATTCAATTTTTAAATCAAAGCATAAAAAATTAGGCTTTTGTTTCATAACCAAGTTTTTATAATAGATTATTTTTTTCAATTATTACTATATTCGTCCTACATTGTAATTGCTTTTCTGCTGTCATAAATTTATTAGAGCACTACAGATTGATCCACAAACGGTCCTACCAGGTTATTGACAATCCTGTTGAATATATTTGTCATCTGCTCACCATTGTCATCATCACTTGTATCCTCAACTAGAATAGACTCATTATCCGGTTCGAGCCTCTTGTTGGGGTTGGACTTTTTTGTCCTACGAGAAGACGGCGAAAAAGAAAAAGATGTCATATTTCACCAGCAGACTACGGGGTTTCAATATCGAATTTTTTTTCGCTCTTCCATAAACTTGCCTCTTTTCATCCTAAGAGGCCTTGTCAAACATAGAAAATCTATTTTTATAAGAATAGAGTCTATCAAATTTTATCATAGATATCAATTTAGTCCAAATATTCCACAAGGACTCTTAGGATGAAAAGAGGCCATCCCCGAATATAATTTTTATTCTGTTGTTTTCGAATCTAAAAACCTGCAAATAATTTAGTTTTTTTTAGTTTTGGTGTTTGACTAAATCAGTGTAACCATTTCTCCAATAGGGTAAAGTAGCTTAATTTGTCCGGGTCCTATAAAGTGACGAGTATGTTTTTTTGACACTTTTGTGTTTTTACTCGCTGGTTTTTCTACGAACCAATATACCAAAAATGATGTAGAAAACTTTAAATTTAGAAACCTGGGAATAATTTATTTTTCTGCAATTTTATGATTTCATGAAAACAAATATCAAGTGCGAAATTAAATTACATACTCTTTAATTTGTAGATTGAGTTTATCTTTTCCTTTTGATGCATTCTTCTGTGTTTAAAAGTTGTTAGTTTTCAATTTTAAGAAAAGCTGGATTTTTGCTTCTACACAGGATCTAGTCGGATGCATAGATTAATTGTGCGTTTTTAGAAGTTATTTGAATTTTTCTGAATTTTTTTGAGCTTCATTTCCGCGCCAAAAAGGTTTTTGTTTTGTTTCTATGAATTTCACGAAAGTAATTGTACCATCTATTGTGATGGGAACTGTAACAAAGTCAATACACTATGCTGCTCTTGATAGAACATCTTAGGAAAAAATGTCACTTCCGAAAGGAAAAAGTGGTGTTTCTCTTACAGCAGACTTGATCTCCTTTTCATCTCACAAATTTAATTTCCTGTGACCGACAATCCTTTTCTTAAGGGTGCAGTAAATTTTTTTGCTCAAAAATTTATACGTAGCCCCATCCATATTCAACATTGCTTTTGAAAACTCTTCGTAGATTTTATATGAATATTGCTATATTTATGTAAAAAATCTCAGTTATTATGAGATCTGGCTAACCCCTCTCTAGGCGAGACCTTATCTAATCTTTTAGAAAAAGGTAGGAAAATATATTTTGCTAAAGGTGGGCACCATGGAAAACGGCGCGCATTCGGGAAAGAAAGACTCTGGATCTCCATCAGAACTCAACCTCTCTAGTGAATTATCCAACGATACTCATTTTCTTGTAACGCATTGGTTAGCCAACTACGGTGCAAACAAAGATGAAAGCAAATCAAAGAGTAGTAATGGGGAAGATTCGAATGATAGTGAAAAGACAAAAGTGGTGAAGCGAATACAAGGTCTCGCTGGCGAGCTGGCAACTGCCTTTGAACAGTTAGGAGCTTATGGGCAAGCTCTTCAGGTAAGTGAATATTAAATCAATATGGAAAATGTAGGAATCGTAGAAGATTAGCTTCAAATTTTTCTCATCGAAATTTCATCTGCATTCATAAATTCGAATTTTGACAGAATCCTTTGCTGATCTCCAGCAGTAGTAGATTCAATAGTAACCGTCTTCGTTCCGCATCATACATAGACATTTCAAATAAATGGGCGTTTCTCCCAGGAAGTCAATTGGAATCAGTACTACAATCTAGTGAACGCGCAACACATGCTACTGTTGAAGCTGTCGAACAGAAGAAAACCCCATTATATATATTGGATGCAGCATACGAAGACAATTATCATAATAATGGTGATTCAGTTAAAAATAATCAGGATGCTTGCATCCTCCAACAAAATACACTTCTTCTTCCTCCTTCGAATCAAAATATAATCTGTAATCAAAAGCAAAGCAATGAGCGTTCTGGTCCACCAAACCTGTCTCTGAATTTGTCACTTGGCTCAAACTATTCGCAAGTTCTTCTGTCAGCTGGAAAGGCATCACGGAATGAAGTGTATACAAGGCAAAAATTCTCTGACAAAAAAAAGCTTCTAGCAACTGTTCAAAGATCTCTAGCTTCTCATAGAACTACACAATTACGTCTGAAGCAAGAAATGGATAGCCATCTTCGATCTCCAAGCGATCAAATAGATTTAGAAAAGCATCGATATCAAACTCTTGAGTGTGAGCGTGTGATTTCTCAATTAAATCGAGACTTGATCGATATACAAGATTCTCTGAATAACTTAAAATTAGAATATCATAGTAGTTCCAGAAAAGCACAGACGTTGAGGAAACAAGCTTCAGATATTACGAGTAATTATTATGACCCATCTGTCACTAGAACCCAGCTCAAAACTTCCTCCTGCCAAATACCTCCATATTCCTCTTCTTACTATGTCGAAGCAAACCAGAAACACATCAGACCTACAATTGCGCAAGATATCATGTCTAGACAGTACTACGGGGGTGGAGGTGGTTTATTAAAACGAAAACACTCCTTTATAGGAAAACGACCACGTGACCATGTGCCACTCCAATCCGTGCATAAATCTATCCTTCAGAAACACATTTCACACTCCGTTACTATCAATTCCCACTTATTATATCCAGTTTACTGTCTTTGCTTCGATAAAACTGGTAAATATTTTGTTACGGGAGCAGATGATCATTTAGTGAAATTATTTTATTTGGGAGGGACAGCATCATCATCCTCTAATTTTTACCGTCGAAAAAGTACTTACGATGTTCATCCACGGGGAGCGATATTAGTCACAACTTTAAGAGGACATGCAGGTGTGGTTACAGATATTGATATTAGTTCGGATAATGCATTGCTAGCAACGGCTAGTGAAGATGGTACTTGCCGAGTTTGGGGTTTACACAATGGATGCCCTGTTGCAGTTTTGAGGGGTCATGTTGGAGGTGCGAATATGGTACGTTTTGTGAATTTTTGTGCAAATATTATAGGTATTATATTTTCCAAGTTTTAATCTGAATTAACTGCATCAATTATTTGCTAAATTAGGTGTCTTGGTCAACATTGACACCCTACCGTCTTCTGACCTCGTCAATGGATGGGCTTGCGCGAATGTGGGATATTAGAGAAGCGGCCCTAAAGCGGTATGTATACGTTATTGGACGAAGAAGTGAATATAAACTACCCAATTTGTCTTCCAAATATGAATTGTGTAGTCAAAGAAAAACAGATGACAATTTGACTTCCGATGATGATAAAGAAGAAAGTGCAACAAATTTAGAAAATGATCTCATGTCTGGAAATACCACTCTACCAGTACAAATTGCCCTCCCTCCGATTCCTCACCGTTCAGAATCAGGAACTATCAACAATAACGTTGCAAGCAACAATTCTAACAATAATAATGATGTTCAAAATATCGTTGTCCCACCTTTGCCTCCTGGAGTGAATCCATTAGGCCAGGAAAACGAGCGCACATCTGCACAAGCAGTAATTGAGGCAAATCATCAGGAACGTTGTGATGAAGGTGTCCGGCTTTTATCAAAACTTCAGCATGGGGAAGCAGCAAACAGTCTCTTTCAAGGCCCTGGTACTAGGGCTCGTCGAAAAGCAGTAAAAGTCATATGCCTTGCTAGGTGTCCAATCGGTGGCCATTTTGCCACGGGATCCGATGATGGAATCGGTAGAATATGGGAAGATTTTGAAGATCGTAGATTGATAGAGCTTGATGCACTGAAGAATGAATATAAAAACTCTAGGACACAACAGAAGAACAAATATACATATAAAGATTCTTCTATAAATTATCGTGACATTGGTGAGTGGAGGAAATGTTTACCACAATTAATTTAGAGACTGCTCGATATTTGACTAGAGCTCAAACTTTTCATATCTCCTTTTAGCTCCTTCAACAAGTACGTTATTAGCGTCTTTGACAGGCCATTTGAATTCAATAACTGACATCGCATATTCTCATGGAGGAGATCGGATACTTACAGCCAGTCAAAAAGATGGGGTCCTACGTATATGGGCGTGGGGTAAGGAATCCAAACTAAACTTTAAAACAAGACGTGGTTCGAGGCAACAAAACAATGCAAATACGCATTTGACTCAAATACTGATTAGACTGACAGATGAATCCACAGCTACGAACAATCAGCAAAACATCAGGACACAAAACAGGAGAAGAGGCGGATCTAGAAACAATACCAACTCAAACTCTGGAAGTTCCAATGTCCACTGTGATGTTGCAGTGTGGAGTTCAGATGATAAAACGGTCATAACAAGTCAAACAATACCTGCTAAAGTAAATACAAATGAAATTGTCCCTGGTTCAAACGTTATTCATATATGGGATAGTTTTTCTGGGATGTGTTTGTTGGGTATATTTGGAGCGCATGAATCAGCTTGTCCGTTACTTGCTGTACATCCAAATGACTCTTCAATTTTGGCATCTGGGGGGGCCGATGGTTTAATACACGTTTGGGATTTGGATACGGGAAAAAGTTTTTTTGAGTACAAAAATATTTTAAAATATGGAACTAGTGACAATTCTATACTTGGAAAAAATTGTGGATTTCTTGACGGATCCTTTTCTCCAGATGGTTTAACGTTGGTCTTGACAGATGATTCAGGTTGCATCACGATTTTGGATACTCAGAATCGGCTAAAGCGCACCAAATCAAGTCAAGAAAAGTCGGGAGATAGCCTGTTACGGCTAAGACATGATGGTCTTCTGTTGACTGGGGAGGTAGCAATGCTTGAGGATACTAATAGTTTTAGTAACAACGAATTTGTGAGGCTCCATTCGTGGATGACCGAGCAATATTTTGCAAATGATTATTACGATCTAGAATATGATGTACATGGATATGCATTAGAGCGAGGATCTGGTGCTCCACCTCATTTAGCCCCACGCGCTTCTCGATGTAATCATACAGGAACAGCTGTATCAGCTCAAATAAATATTGGTTTTCTTAAAATTAAGGGACCACTTCCCCTTTCCGAATCACAATGCCGATGGAATCGTCACCTTATCCAATCCAATCTGAAGCTTATAAAACGAAATGAATGTGAAGTACTTGAACGCAACGTTGCTGGTAAGAAAGCCATTTCAATTAAGCAAAGTCTCGGCTCTACGCAGAGGATCTACTTTAATCCTCAACAGGACAAACGTTCCAATTCAACCCAACCGCCCCCAAGGCCAAGTACAACGAATTCAGAAAGACAACCAGTAATTCACACAACCAGCTCGCTACGAAGTAATATTCGATACCGTGATGATGATGATGTGCAAGAGCATGAAGAAGTTGACGATAATGATGAAGATTTTGTATTACCTTCCAATGGCAATCGCTTTATTGAATCAAGTAGCGAAGAGGAATTTGATGAAGATGAATTAGTTGATGTCGATACGCCAAATTCCAGAAGAGGATCAGGAGGTAGAAGAAGTAATTTAAGGCAAAATAGAAGCAACCAACGACTGGGAAGTAGCATAAGAAATTCTAATAGTGAAGAGAGGTCAAATAGACGAAGGCAACGCAGACACATTGGAGATCTAAGAGAAGAATTTGTCGCAAGAATGCCAATTCAAGCTTCAAGAACATCTAGCAGAAGCGCTGCACGAAACCGTAGAACATATGAAGAATCTGATGAAGATTCAAATGTTGATGATCAATTTCTGATGAAGAAAAATAAATCACACCATACTCTTCCGTATAGAGAAGATTATACTAAAGTTGGTCATTTCTTCTATCTTCCATCTGGTGGACTTGTTGAAAGAGACTGGATCACTAGAGAAGAGAGTATGACAAGTTATTGTGGTCAAAAACCTTATGCCCCACAAGTAGGGGATAAAGTAGTGTACATTCCAAGAGCGCATTACGATACCCTAAATAAGTTTCCTGGCACAAATGATACTACTCCTTGGAAATCATTTCCACAAAATCGAGAATGGTCTATTGTACAATGCGTGATAAAGAAAATACGATACAGATTTCCATACGAAAGTTATTACAGGAAGGCACGCGAAAAAGGCGATTGCTGTAGATCTGTTGTTGCTATCGTAACATTGGAAGTCATAGGGATTCCAAGGACCCAACAAAGAGATTATCCGTGGATGGATACAACTTTCATCAGTATAGAAAGCTTGAGGACAAGATCTAGCTCACTCGAAGAATTTGAGGTAAGATTTTATGTTTAGTAAATGTTACTTTAAATGTTCTCTATGAATAATGTTGTCTAATGATTTGTTGTATTTTTTTCCTTCCCTTTTCAGGTCAGCATTTTTCAAAACAATGAGATTGAATTTCTGATTCCTGACAGCTTATTTCGATCTAGGTTGGATAATTTGGAAAGAGCGATACAAGAGAATAATAATGTCCCGTTTGGCATTGAAACGTCAACTTATTACACTGTTGAAACAGGTAACGATTCAGATCCCCTGATGAAAGAAGGAAATTGTAAAATGATAAGGTTTATGGATCAACCGAATCAAACAGAACCCCATTTTCACAAGTCTGGCTATTCTAGTATTGAAGTACAATGGGGTGATATCAATGAAGCCGATAATAATGATACTGAAACTTTCTCTTGTTGGGAAGTGACTGTACCGAAATACCAAAATGATTCCTCCAACTGTCCATCTTTATCCGACAAGGAAAAAGAATATTTTCATAAAGTTATTGATAAACTTGCCTCTGAAGGTCCAGAAGAAAGGTCTTTTTCCGATTTTAATGAAATGGTCGACTGCTCTCTCTATGCAAATTATTTGGAAGTAGTAGAAGTGCCCATGTATTTGTCGCTAATAAGAATACGAATAGACAACTACTATTCCAATAAATTATCGCTATATGAGGATATTAAACTTATCATGGAAAACTGCATTAAGTACAATGATGCAGAGTCTCCCATAGTAGCACAGGCAATATTATTGAAAGAGCGGTTTTTTGAAATCCTCAATGACACGGAATCTGAAAAGACAGAGACTAGCAATTCGAACCAAACAAGCCCAATTGTTCTAACAAACAGAAGAGTAACAAGATCTGTTGCTTCTCCAGAAAATAATACGTTCGAAATGATAACTAGTCCATCGACTTTGGAGGCGCTCCCAAAGCCAATCGCAGCAAAAGCAACCAAAGCAGATAAGAATGTCAAAATAGAAGAAAAAGCCTCATCAGATAGGAAAGTTACGAGAAAGAGCCACAGGACCATTGGAAATTCTTCCACACCTTCGAATGAATCAGCCACGTGTGTCTTACAACAACCTATTCAAGCATCTTTACAGGAAAATCACAAGACACCAGATTCAGTGACAAGTAGGCTTAGATCAAGAACAAGATTGTCAACAACTGACCCCGATGATTCTATGATAAGCGAACATTCTTCATCAAGAAAAAGGCATCGAGAAAATACTACCTCGCACACAGAAAACTCGATTTATTCTGATTCTGATCGAAGTAATTCACCTCCTTCGAAGAAAAAGCTTGCAGTTGCAAAATTTGGATCTGATTTTTCAGAAAATGAATCAAATTATGATACAGGTAGTGAAGATAATTCTACATTCTTAGAGGAAGAGATCAATAGACCCCAACGTAGCAGTACTAGGAGTGGGAGGAAGAAAAACATTGTCTCCAACGATTCCTACAACCCAAGTGATTCTTCTGATGGAGACTCCGACCTTGATTTAAAGGCAGGAAGTCCTCCAAGATCAACGAGAAGGACAAGTGTAAATAGTGGTAAGAGACGAACTCCTAGAAAAATAGACACCTCAGACGAGGATGAATTTCATGATGAAGAAAGTATGGATAGTGATGAAGACACACCTTCGAAACGGACAAGCCTCAGAACGAGAAAGAAAACGAAAAAAGCAAAATATCTTGAAGGTGGTTACAGTAGTGATGAATTTGTTCCAGTAAATCGTAAGAAAAGGAAAGCACCTCGGAGCACAAAGAAGAAAAAGCAACAACCTAATGAGATGCCAACAGAGGATGAGCTCTTCTACCCTGACGTTCAAAAATGGCCATCAATTTCTGACCCAAATCTTATGCGAAAAGTTGCATATTCTGTTATGGATAAAGTGGTGAGTTTATACCTAGCATTGATATTGAATTGTTTGGGTTTTCAAAGAGTACTCAAATTGAATGAATGATTTCATTTTTGTGCAAAAAGGAACATTTGGATGAAGATCAATTATTTGCGCTGCCCGTGGTAGAAATGTACCCTGAGCTTGCGAGTAGATACTTACGGGTTGTTCAAGTCCCAATGGACTTTAGGACTATTATTGAAATGAAGATACACCATTACAATGAAATATCTGAATTACAGGATGATCTTATTCTGGTGTTTAAGAATTGCTGTTTATTTAATGGAGAAAAGAACGAATATTGGCATTACGCTATGTAAGTGAATTTCATCCTTGTCTCTAACTCACATGGAATGCAGCAAATCTTATCAAATCACAAAAATTATTATGTCTTTCCTTATTACACAAACATCCCAGGTCATTATGGAAAAAACTGAAAGACACTTACAAAGAAGCATGTAAGGAAGAAGGTCACTTGCTTCCAAGGCGGTTTTAGAATGTGTGTTAGTGGTCTTAAGATCCAATATTTCACGACCTATTCAAGAAACTATTTCCGTATTCGGGCTCTACTTTATATTACTATTGTAGAAGTAAATTTAGTATATGAATCATTGCATTGCATTTAAAGTAATAGCGTTTATAATAAATTGAATGAAACTTTGCACCCATTTCTCAAATGAAAATGTAAGGAAAATAAAATCTTTCATGTGAAAGTTCAAATCTACTACTTTTGGACTGATTTTTTTGTGATTCGCCTCAGGGATTGATGAATCCCGTTACCTTTGCTAGCAATATTATTATTAATAATCCTTTCATCTAAATAAATAAATATTCATTTAAGAAAACTTCATCATGCTTAATCAAACTTTTTCATAGGTATTCAAATACGGAAAACCTAACTAAATGTATTGACTAGAAATAAATAACATGTGCTACTCTATACATTTCACAAAATCGAACATCATATTTCAGGGTCATTTTTTGCTAACAAAGGTTACAACTCGCCAAAAAGTAATTTAACAAAATTACCCAAGTTTGGTTTCGAAGTGTCAAGTTGAACCGTCTCGAGTTGATAAAATTGCTTTGGCATCAAAGTATAAGCTCATTTTTAAAACCTTAAGCTTATCTTCTTAACGGTGTTTGATCATGTCGGTAATGCCATCAAATCCTTTCTTTTTCTCAACATCATCAGAAAAACCAAAGATTTTACAAGTCTCTTTTGAGAATGAAGATCCTTCGGCCAGCCTTGGAGCTCAATTATCCAATCACGATAAGGTAAGAACAAACAATATGCCTGTAATCCTAAATCAAAACGAGGTTGTTCATTAAAATGTTGTGTATAAAATCAATTCTTTTGACTTACGAAACAAAAAGGGGTACACCAATGACATGTTCATGCCAGCCTATACACGTATTGGGCGACTTGTGGATGGTGACAACGTAGCAAAACGAGCGGGAATAGCAATTGGTGACATTGTAGTAGCAGTGAACGGAACTGGATTTCGGAGATTTCCGCCCGATTTTCAGGATCATGAGCTAGAAGATTTGACTATTCAAAAAGAAGCAGTAGTGAACATTCAATTTGACGAAAAAGCCAAAGAAAGGAAAGCTCAAACTATCACAGGACTCAAAGATGGAGAACATTATAATATGATGTTAGCAAAAATCAAAGAAATCAAAAAAGCTCGAGATCCATCCAATGCACTTCATTTGTCTATGGAACGCTATGATTGGGACTCTCGAGTAAATTCTTGGCCTCGTTTCTTGATGGCTCGATCTAATGACGTAAAAGACGCAATGAAAATGATGCAAATGCACGAAGCTTGGAAAGCTAACACATTCCCAATTGACTTGACAGATCCAGGAATTCAAACTGTGTTAAAAGCTAAGGCAGTCAGTGAATTTTCAATATCATCAAATGTTCACACTAGCAATGGTGCTGCTGCTCCCGTTCCACCTACTGTTTACATCAACTTTCAAAAACTTCAAAATATACCTAATCTTCAAGCTAGTGATGTTTCGAAAGCGTTTGTCATCTTTACAGAAGCAATCTTAAAACAATGCAAGGATCCGCGTCGTCCTAAATCGTATCAACTTATAGATTTGACAGGAGTAACTATTAGTGGTGGCTTACGATCAGATATTTTACGAGATATCTACAATGTGTTTGAACCTAATTATCCTGAAACCTTGGATAAAATGGTCATGTATCCTGTTCCAAAATTGGCTCAAAATACTGCAAAATTGATTTTGAATTTCGTGAATGAAAACACACGTGAAAAATTTGTGATGACTGATCATTTAAATGTTGTTTGTCACGAATTAGGATGGGATTATCACGAAGTACAATCTCTGGGAAGCATAGAAAACTACATACAAAAACACAGTCGTGCTGCGGCAAACATGGTGTTTGATTAACTTTAGAATTAGATAAACTAAAACATTTTTAGATAACCATGATGAATACGATCAGACTGTGACAACAATGAAAAATAAAATAGTTCGATATTCATATTCCATTACGGGAAACCTCTTGCCAAGTACCGAAGTCTTTGCTTATCAAGGTCAAGCTGGCACCAGTCACTAAGAGAAGGATCAGGCACAAAGTCATTCCCCACCAATAAGCTGATGTAGGCATTATCTTTCATACCTAAACAAGGAACACATGCACCACATGAGGGGAAAAATATTATAATTATTGACCCTTTCGGAAACCTATCTACTGTCTTGTCGTTAAAAAAGTAAACATTATTGTAGGTAGTAGCACAATTCGAACCTTCCAACGTGTCAAATTGATGAATGAAAAATACTTTTCCATCACGTGGCAATACCCATTGACTTCCACTCTGTGGTGCAACGTCCAGACTTTGAAGAGATCGCACTCCCGACATCCTCCCTTTGGATGATGATATGAATTCTGATCCGGGGGATACCTGTCTTTTTCCATAGATAAAAGTAGGTGCAGTAACATTGACGTCTCCTGTAATTGAAAAGAATGCGTGGTGGTCACAACTATTATCAAAAAGGGCTGACATACCAATAAACTCCCAATTTCCTGATCCTGTATGTGACGATGATGATATAGTACTTCCGGATTCATATTTCATCGCAGCAGAGATAGAATTTGGTGTATATGATTGAGCGTAAACACCAAACGAAATAAAGCAATGGGCATAATTCAAAGGTATGTCACTTGGCTTGAGCTTTATTGCTTTCTCACTTCCATGATAAAAAAAATTGTAGGATATTATGATTGGCATACAATGAAGGTTGTGAAGAAGTGGGTATGACAGAAACAACAAAGTTGGAGCCTTCAATACTCCATCCTGGTAGACTTTCGGAATCGGGATCGAAACTATAGAAGGCAGCATTCCATAAGAGATTTTGTTGTGATGGAACAAGACCCATCATCACATTTCCATAGAAGTCGTCTTCAATAATCACAAGTGGTTTATCAGCTGCTATTTGACTTCCTTTCAATCGAACATCGTGCATACGGACGTTCGATATGCGACATTAGTTTTCGATGGTTCAATGACCATTCCAAAAAACTTATTATCATTACATGCTCCTGGTCCTTCTGCTAATATAGCATAATCAGTCATTTGGCCAGATATTGCACCTCGAAGGAAATTATTGGAATTGACAAAAGATGTTTCATCTGCAGATAAGTGAATCCCAAGTTTGGCATATCTTATACGGATGTTTTCAAAACTTGCATATGCAATTCCGCCTGAATTCATAGCTTGAAGTGTTAATGCAGATCCATTCATGAATTTAAAAATAAGTGCATCCCTCACAATTACTGATTCTACACCAGAACCACTAGCACATTCTTGACCTCCACCTACCAAATCAAACAATGGATTTAGTAAAAAATAGAAATGAGTCACAAACAAACAAAAACTTGACACCATCACCGATAGCATCCTTGACTTTTATGATCAGGTTTCTTTCATGATGATATTGATGTGTTGATGATAGATCCATTGCTGATATGATTGTGGAGGAAGGAAGGTTATTTGTTTGTATGAATCGTTTAAGATTCTGAAATTCTTGACGAAGACTTTGAATTGTTGTTTGGTTTGCATGAATTTGCTCTGATACAAGATAACATGAAAGAACAACTGAAATAAGGGCTACTAAGGTTGCCAAATGAAGCATAGGAAGGTTCATGATGATAGATGTATTTAGTGTGACAAGTTAGATATAACTAGTAACTCTAGGTTTGTTTACCAATATTGAGAAAAATATTAATCTGTCATGATATAGTGTAACATTCTCAAAGTAAATATAAAATGGGTATTAATTAGACTAATTTCATTTTCCCATTATGTAAAGAAATTGGAATGAACAAAATCATGTCATCCAATTGAAATTATTGATGGAGAAGGGTTTGGGGATGAATGAATACTCAATGGAAATGAATTCCGTTGGAAATGTAATTCAAAGAAACAACAAATAAAAAAAGGATAATCTTTGATATTCTTAGTATATTATAGTTTAAATAATATATAATATCAATAAAAAGCTACGGAAGAGGAGGAGGAGGGGGTGGTAGTACAGCTGGTGGATCTTCTGGAAGAGGTGGCGGTGGAGGCGGTGGAGGAACAGAAGAAGCAGCATCTGGGAGAGGTGGAGGCGGTGGAGGATCAGATGGAGGAAGACCTGGTGGCAGTGGTGGAGGAGGCGGTGGTTGTGGCATACCAACTGCAGTTACAGCTGCAGGTGCAGTCACAGGTGGAAGAGGGGGGGGTGGAGGCATGGTGGAGGTAGGAGCATACATAGCAGTTAAACCAGGCATACCAGTTGTAAGCATTTGTTGCTGTTGTAAGTTTTGCTGTTGAAGTTGTAATAATTGCATTTGTTGTTTTTGTTGTAGATTTTGTTGTTGGAGTTTGCGCATAGGATTACTAGCTGCTAGCATTCGTTCAGCTCTAGAGCCATGTCGTTCCATGGCAGTCCCAGGGGCTTGTCCTGTGGTTTCATCATTGGATTTTTGTTTAAAGGCATATTGCACTGTGATTTGTCGATTGCATAGATATTGATTGTGCATGCATTCGATGGCCAAATCGCTCGCTTCGAAACTGTCAAAGGAAACAAATCCATACCCCTTACTTTGATTAGTGTCATCATCTCGCATAACTTTGGGTTGTCGTACAATCGTACCAAAGGCAGAAAAGGTATCAAATAAGAGCGCTTCGTCTACATCCGCGTCTAAATTTCCCAAGAACAAATTGGCACCAATGTCGGTGAGTGGATTTTTCTTATCTAGACTTGATTTGTTCACCCGTAAAGGCCTTCCGTGCACTTTGATCATGTTGAGCGTAAGGATGGCATAATCAGCATCTTTGACGGTGTGATATTCGACAAAGCCGTATCCATTGTGTTGAGAGGTGAGTTTGTCTTTGGGCATATGTACTGAATTCACTCTGCCAATTTGATGGAAGAGTTCCAAGAGCAAGTCTTCATCTACTTGCGGATCTAAGTTTCCCACATAACAAGTGGCTTCTTGATTGCGGTGCTCTACTGTTGGCAGTGATGACATGATGATCCATTAAATTAATTTTAATGCTCTAAATCGAAAATGAAAATGAAAATGAAAATCAATAATCAATAATCAATAATCAAAAATAAACAAATTGATCAATTAATTCCTCTGTTGCATACGGGACTATACCATGGTACGCACATCCATCCATTGCTGTTTGTAGAAAATTAGTTATCATATAGTTCTGACACAATTACGTACATTAATGACACAAGCAAAATTCTTTTGTGAACAAGTAAGTTCCTTTATATCAACAACCACAGCAGTGTTCACAATCTATTCACTGTAGTCACAACCCCATGAATCAACAAAGACAAATCTAAATTTCAACGAAGTCAGATTTCATTTCTCTCCAACTACAAAACAAAATCATACCAATGAATTCCATGCTCATGACAATATTCGTCTTTGCAGCACGATCCTTCACATTTCCACATTCTACACCATGGCTAATAAGCGCCTTTTCGAACTCTAATATTATATGCAAATCTTGCTCTCAATATCAATTCCAAACCAAATTATTCGGGTCCAAAAAGAACTCCGTCTATAACGCTCAAAACTTGCCCCTCCAGAATGTTGACTACACCTCCGAACTTAACACCAGTCTCGGTGGATATAATAGACCCATCATCAATTGGTATCCTGGTCATATTGCCAAAGCTGAAACACTCCTCAGTGAAACTCTCAAATCCGTCGATATCGTCATTGAAGTTAGAGACTCACGAGCCTTACAGGCATCCAGTCATCCGTCTGTCCCGAAATGGGTTGGAGGAAAACCCCGTATTTTAATTGGAACCAAATCTGATTTAATCCCCAAACCCAATCTGAATCGATGGAGACGATGGTGGACGGATCATGGTCGATTGCCCTCCGAGAAGGAAACAGAAGCTGATTTAGAAGTGGCCAATAAAGCCTTACAGATCTGGAATGAGCGTCTCAAATATAACAAAGACTTACAATCCTCCAAAACGAATAACAATAATAACAATAATAATAGAAAGGAAATCATGACACAAGTAGAGGATGTCTTATTTGTGGATGCCAAACGTGGTCAGGGAATACATGCCATTCATAGAGCTATTCAAAAAGCAGGACAGCATGTAAATGAACGCAGAGGTCGTAGAGGATTGTCCGAACGAGCCTTACGTGTAGGTGTGATTGGATACCCAAATGTGGGAAAATCGGCTTTGATTAATCGCATCTTGGGACGGAAACGAGCACGTAGTTCGAATACACCTGGTGTTACTCGATCTCTGCAATGGATTCGTGTTCGAAGTACCTCTGGAAACAAATCCAAGGAATTTGAATTATTAGACAGTCCCGGAATCATCCCTGCCAATATGCAGTCTCGTCAATCCGATGCCATGTTGTTAGCAGCCTGCCATAGTATAGGAAGTAATGCCTATGATCATCAAGCTGTAGCAAGTTACTTCATGGAATGGATGAAAACATTGCATCTTATGGATCAACAGGATTTAAGTGCTCCTCAATTTCTTCCAAAATGCAAAGAACGATATTTTTTCGATCCAATGAAACCCATACCCATTGATACTTCCTCCATGTTTGAGGATGACGATGAAAATAATACTCCCAAAACGCGTCTCATGACGGGAGAAGATATGTTATTCAAAGTTGCTGATACGGTCTGTAAAGGTGATCCTGAAACAGCTGCCAGAAAAATTTTGCAAGATTTTAGATCAGGTCGTTTAGGTCCCATTGCTTTGCAATTTGCTCCTCCCTTACCCTCCACATCACCGAATGATGATGAGAATTATAACCATGAAGACACGTACAATGTCGAAAAAAATATTAAACGAGGAATTGTAGATTATTCAGCTCTTGTCGGTGGTGGTCCAAAATCAAAACATAGTATACAGGAGGACATAGAAGCCAAAAAATTGAGAGAAGCCAAAGAAAGGGAAGATCGCGCTAAAGCAGCAGTAGAATTAGCTAACCAAAAAGGTCTGGAATTACCTCCCATGGTGACGGACGATGAAATTGAAATTAATGATCATGAAAAGGACGATAAACCAAAGAGTTCGATAGACAAACGGACGGAAGAAGTCGGAAAAGGAATGTTTGATGGTTGGTAACTTTCGATATGATTTCATACTACACTAGCCCAATTGACAAATTATTGTAACAATATACTCATTAAAATGAAGACAATTAATTTGATGCCAAATATTCTTCCTCTTCTTTTTGATTCATGATTGTGCTCCTTTTTCATAAAAAACTAGAACAAACAAAATATACGTGATTTCGTACACTAGAGAGGGAGCAAGTTAATTTAAAATTATCTAGTCTCATTTAGTTACATACGTGGGATTCAGCAAATGCCTTTGGGTTCGAATCCCCAAATTGTATAAAACTCGGACCTAACAATAGCATCAATCAGGATTAGATGAATCTAGCTTACTGCATTTATGATGTTCAAGATGATCTGGTTGAGATTTGGGCATTTTTTCTTTGGGATAATGGTAAAGTCAAACTAAAAGCTTCTCACAAATGTTCTGACGCCATTCTTGGTTGATGGGATGTGAAGTGAAGTGAAGTGAAGGATCAACAAGAAACTATCACAGTCAAGATACTTAGTTTTGTGTGGGGTTATTTAACTTTTGTGTATTGGTATCACTTTTCCAAGTTTGATTTATTTTGTCAAAGATACATATATTACACATCTGTCTATGATTTGTGAAATAATCTGCATTGTTTTCTAGGCCTTATTTCCAGTGGGTTTCTTACACGGATTTTGGTTTTCTCTTTCCCTTAACCAATACAATTTCATGTCCATTAGTTATGATAT